>Ga0209800_10000419_pt1 | contig 68513 bp, 49 predicted proteins | sample Higcelweek8metaG_FD_187174 | JGI IMG/M metagenome (GOLD analysis project Ga0209800, IMG submission 187174) | Freshwater pond sediment microbial communities from the University of Edinburgh, under environmental carbon perturbations - High... | ecosystem: Environmental > Aquatic > Freshwater >... | reverse complement strand
TTTCCTGCACACCTTTTGTCACGTCATGTCCAAGAACAGTTGCCATTCCACTGTCGGCGTTGAGCAGTGTGACAAGAATGCGCATCAGTGTTGTTTTTCCGGCGCCATCGGCACCTATTATGCCGAACATGGTTCCAGCCCCTACACTGAAGGACACTCCACGCAGAGCGTTCTCACCTGTATAGTTCTTACGTAAATCTTTTACTTCAACCACAGACATACTCATCTCCAGATTTCAACGGGAAGACCGCGTTTGAGCATTCCGTCTTTGTTGTCAATTTCAAGCCTTACCCTGAAAACAAGTTCATTGCGGCTTTCGCGGGTCTGGATATTTTTCGGAGAGAACTCCGCTTCATCGCTTATCCATATTATTTTACCGTCAACAAACTTTTCTTTTACTGCGCCGCCATCGTTGTAATCAATCCGCACACGCAGAATCTGTCCGTATTTTATTGTCGGAAGAACAGGTTGAGGAACAAAAAAGTCCGCTTCAAGCGTATCAAATTTTGTGATTTCGTAGATCGGACTCCCGGGACCGACAATTTCGCCTGCATTACGGTATTGAGTTGAAACTATTCCGTTTACAGGTGAAGCGATATAGCAATCCTTTATCTGGTCGTCAACCTGAGCGATCTTCACTTTCAGTGCTTTTATTTTATCAAGCAGCGACAGGAGTGTCTTCTGGCTTGCGGTAAGCCGCAGCTTTGCGCCTTCAAACTGTGTTTTGAGGTTATCGCTCTGCTGTGTGGGGAGAGCACCTTTCTTTGACAGAGTGTCAATTCTTGTATACTCCCTCAGCACGCCTTCCACATCCTTCTCGACTGCGTTTATGTCAACCTTTTTTGACTGCATGTTGACATTTATCTCGCTTATGTTTGCCTCAATTTCCATTTTACGCAGAACAAGCTGCACTGTATCAACTATGGCAACAGTCTCGCCTGCAAAAACCCGGTCACCTTCCCTTTTCGAGGCACTGAGAAGCTGTCCCTGATTCAGAGATGACACAAGATAATCCGTTCCCTCAACAACTGCAGATCCAATAAATCCTTCGGATTCTTTTTTTTCGCATCCGGTAAACGAAATGATCATGGCCCCGGATAGAAGCATAATCGCTATTTGTCTTTTTTTTCTATACATGTATGAGCTCCTTTACTATCTATATTAAAACCTTATTTCCCCGCCGCTTACAAATATTGCATTCAGTATTGCAATGCGCCTGCTATACTGTGCCTGCACAACCTGCAGATCTGCCTGTTCAAATCCTGTAACTGCAGACTGATAATCCACATCAGTCACAACGCCGGCACTTAGTGAATTCTCAAGCGAAATCATATATGCCTGAGCAGCATTACTTGACACAAGGGCAGCACGGATTCTTTCGTCTGCGCTTACGATCTGTTTTTTCCACAGTTCAAGGGACCTGCTCCACGCATCATTGTTTTTTTCCTTGTCGATCTTCATCATGTCAATTTTATGCTGCAGCTGCGCACGCTGGCTTCTGTTCTTGAAGCCGTCGAACACATTCATCTTGACCTGCAAACCAAAAAGAAAATAATCCATGAATTCATCCATACCTGTATTGATTCCGGGGTTTGCAACCCTGTATCCACCCGATGCAAGAACAGCAGGATATCTCTGTGATTTTATGATCTTTTCCATTGTCCTGATCTGTTCCATATTGTTGTCATAAAGCATATTCTCATCTCTTGACATCATAACACTATCCGGAATTGCCGCAGAGTCAATTATAAATCCACTGGTCTGAGGTACAAACGAGCTGTCCTTTATCCTTATGAGTCCAAGTAACTCCGTTTTGAGCGAGTCTGCCTGATCCCGGGCAAGAATATAGTCAAGCTCTGCGGCCTTGAGCTTTGCCTCTGCCTCGAGAACTTTCGCTTCCACCACAACTCCTCCAGTTTTGAGCATTCTCATCTGTTCAGCATACTTTGATATTCTGGCAATGCTGTTCTTCTTTACTTCCTGCTGCTGATAAACAAGGCTCCATCGCAGATACATAGACGCAAGAACATATGAATAGCGGTTTTGAGTTACGTTAAGAGTCAGTTCCCTGCCGTTTCTTATGTTCTCCCTGTTCCTTAGATTATAATATCTTGACAACCCAGTAAACACCGGCCAGGACAGGTCTGCGCCAAGTTCTTTTCTGTCATGCTGCCCGGCCTCAATCGTGTTGTTTATGAATGGGGGCATTGAAATATGAATCCTGCTTTTTTCTGTAAGATAGCTGTATGATCCCGCAATATCAAACGACGGGTAAAATGCAGCTTTTGCCTCCCGGATCTCATTTTCTGTCCCAGAAACATCTTCCTCTGCAAGACGGATATCGAAATTGTTCTCAAGCAGATACAGCTGAGCTTTATCAAGTGTCAATTCCGATGCGCCTGAACAGCAAAAACAGGCAAACACAAAAAGTATTTTTTTCATTTGCATGCATCCTTTACAAATAAGCCATCACACGCGACATTTATAATGCTTTCAATGCGCCTCTCATAAAACTTATCATCAAAACTGAAAGTCATCCCGAGCGGCCCTGAAATCTTTTCAGCAACCGGCTGAATAATAAAGCTGATCATACACATTCCCATAATGTTAAAGAACGCGTCAAAAGGCCTTATATCATTACGGATAATTCCCTTTTTTATTCCATCTTCAATCGAGGCCATAATACCCATAGGAATATTTCCATATCTTCCCATTATACGAGTTGCGAGTTTCGGAATTATGTCACCGCCATCAGCCATTTCCCTCATGACAAACCGTATGAAAATCGGATTTTCCCTCATTGTCTGATTATATGATATGACAATCAGTCTTATCTGTGTCCTCAGATCAGGTTCACTGCTGAACTTTCCCAGATCACTCTCAATCTTCCCCCAGAGGATCTCGATTATATCCTGCAGTGCAGCCACATAGAGTTTTTCCTTTGTGCGGAAATAATAATGCAGAAGTGCCTTATTGACCCCTGCGCGATCTGCGATTTCCTGCATACGTGCACCTTTAAGTCCTGTATTTATAAACTCTTCCCGTGCTGCCTGAAGGATTTTTTTCTCAGTATCTTCCATAGTTTTGTCTTTTTGGTTTCACCAGTTGGTTTTATTATTTAGTTTAACTGTTTAGTTAAAATATACAGTCAAAAGGATGCAATGTCAATGTTTTTTTATTTTTAAAAATTATTCTCGAAATTTTGGGCAGATGTAGACACGGACGGATGTCTCTACGATGGTGTCAACAAAAACCTATCAAACCACAATACGAACATACAATATCCCTGGGTTATACTTGAAATCAATATTGATTTGTCTAAATTTCAGATATTATTTATTTTTAATGAATGACTGTTTTTTCTTTACTAATTTTAAAATGTTGTGTTTTCAGAATAAAACTACAGGAAAGAATAAGATTATGAACGTACAAATACGAGAATGGAAAACGGCAGATGCACACGATCTTGCATATGCACTCAATAATAAAAAAATACTTGACAACCTAAGAGATGGCCTGCCGTTTCCATATACTGAAAGCGATGCAGAGTTGTACATATCTTCTATGTTAAGTGCTGAAAAAGACAGCCTGTACGCATGGGCAATCTCCATTGACAACAAGGCAATAGGAAGTATCGGCGTTTTTCGCAAAAACAATATTCACAGATTAACTGCTGAGACAGGTTATTATATTGCAGAGCCATTCTGGGGAAAAGGTATAGGAACAACAGCTCTCAGATATGCCTGCCGCCATATTTTTGAACACACAGATATAATACGGATTTTCGCAGAACCGTTTTCATATAATATTGCATCCTGCCGCATTCTTGAAAAAGCAGGGTTTACATTTGAAGGAACCTTAAAAAAAAATGCCATTAAAAACGGCAGTATTCTTGATATGAACTTGTATGCAATAGTAAAGAATACCGATTAAATGGAGATCTCCGGCCGGACGTCTCTACAGTTTTTTTTTCAGATTGTTTTCAGAAACAGATTTCTTCGTGGTTTTTCCCAGATTAACCATCATTAAATCGCTGCTGCCGGCACAGATTACTTCGTTTTCTGAAATCCAGCCGATGCCGTTGCCTATGCAATTCAGTGGTACGAATTCGGACTCTGCATCATTTACATTCTGAGTATTTACAATATGTAATATGTTTTCATCCCGTATATTATCATTATGTATTGTTTCCAGAAGCGCAAGTCTTGTACCAGTCGTATTGACTGCAAAGTTTTCATATATTCCGGATTTGACTGGTAACGGATCACGCCAGGATATTGAGTCAGCCGTGATTTCTCCGACCCAGAAAAAAGAGACCTCGTTCTCCAGATTAAAAATGTGTGCTGATACAAATGATCCGCTTTCATCAACATTATAGACAAACGATAAATTCTCTGTGTCTGGCGGTGAATTGAGAAGAAGGGATTGAAAATCGCTGTTTTTCCATACAGATATTTTTCTCCTGAAATTGTCAGTTATTACCCAATAGTCAAGTAAAACATTCCATGCCGCAGTAACTGCGAGTTCCTGGGAATGAACCAATGGAGATACCATATAGGAGTTGGTATTTCTATCAAACAGGCCGGCACCACTTTCCTCATAATCAGTATTAAGTGGTTTTGAGTGTACACAAAACAACTGTTCTGTGTTTTTACCCTGAAAAACCTTATATACAGGAAATGGTGATATAACTTTGAAACTATCAGCAGAATTACCATTTATATCAAAGCAGTTAACTATCGAGCCGTTCTTTAATGCTAATATCCTGGAATTCAGAGGATTAAAACTCCATTGCAGATAATCACCGCTGTTTGAAAGAATCACATTCTTTTTTTTCCCGTTTTTCTCAGGAAACAGTGTAAAACCCATAACTGCAGCTTCATGCAGACTATTTTTGCTAAAATAGCAGAGTTCCCTCATCTCCATATCAACTATCAACCCGTTCTGGGCAGGATTAAAGGCAAGTCCGGAAATTGTCAATGCAAAATGAATAAATTCAGTGATAACAGACATTTTTACCTTTCTATTGTAATAATCACCCTGATGCAAATAGTTTTCAAACAACCTGCAATTATGGTTGGTAAAATCGTGTCTGGTAATTAATTTGTCAATCAATAAATTAAAACAGGTAGATTACTTCAGATAGTAAGCCCCGGCAAACCCGGCACTATACATGAAAACCAGATCTCTATGACTGTTTTCAATTATCTGGGCAGAGTAGATGTTTGTTCCCAGTTCTGTATTATGAAGTCTGCGGGTTTTCTTGTTGAAGGTTAATAATGATGTTTTTATTTGATATGGTTTCAGCATTAAATTCTGTAATAATAAATCAAAAAAAGAGTGAATAGCTGCATTGCTGCCGGAAGTTGACAATATATACAAAACGCTGTCATTTTCAGATACATATTCGAGCGCAGTTACTGATGTATCAATAATTGATGCGAGTGTGGCATTATTAAATCTGTCAACAATTCGATACTGCTTTTTTACAGGAATTGCATTGTCCTGATTAATGATGCGTTTTTCTGATTTTGACAATAACAGAACGTTATCTGTTATTGTTTCAAGTGTGTAGTCATCGGAATAACAGAATGTAATTGAACCGTCTCTGGCGGAGTATGCACATCTGGTCTCATACAGAAGGGATATTCGGCCTGAATCACTCAATTGCCCGAATCTTTTAATGTAAAGTTCACCGGCAGTATCAGGTGTCTGGAATATCATACGTCTGTCGGACCTGGAAAATACACCTACCTGACTGTTTGGCAGATGTTCATAGTAGCATGAATCATTTATGATTACAGGGACTGTGGAAACAAAACCTGGTAGTAATGATACATCCCCGGTTTTGCAGTCATAGCTGAAACTTCTTTTATTATTCAGATCAGATGTTGAATTCAGCAGAACTCTGTTGTTTACTCTGTCAATTTGCACATAATAATCAGTTTCTGACCTGTAGTCAGTTTCATTGTACTCTGTTGAGCCAGATCTGCTTTCTGCCTTAAGTGTATCATATATGATGTTTCTTTCCCACTGGACAATTCCAAGCGGTGTCAAAGACATGATCTTATTTGCACTTGTCGCAATTATCATGGATGAATCGCCCGTAATTCTCCAGAAGCCTGAATCCGGAAGCGCAGTCCGCCACATTATTCTTCCTGATTGCTTGTCAAGTCTGATAAGTGCAGCCTTTTTTGTGTGCTGATTGTCAAATACGAAAACATATCCATGTTTATTATATTGTAAATCAGGATTGTTCCCAAGTTGTCTTTTCCAGAGTGTTGTGCCGTTTTTCTTTGAAACGCAGAAGACCGCGCTGTCTTTACAATAAATAAAGAAGGGGTCATTACTCCTGAAATTGAAGTCAGGGTATGTTTTGTAAATCACCCCTTTTTTCTCCCAGCATGGCTCGAGATAAGATTGTGAACTCAGGCCGGATCCTGCAGAAATTATAAGTGAGGTTAACAGCACGGAAACCGTCAGCAGTGGTGCAAGAATTATACTGGCAGCAACTGCTTTACTGAATGGTTTTTTTGTCAGAACAATTGTACCGGATAATTTGTCGACGAAGCTTTTTTTTGTTTTTGAAAACGGTGTAAACAGATATCCAAATATTGGAAAAATAAAAATAAATGAACACAGTTTTACTGCAAACCTGTTGAATGCAGAAACATACCCTGGCATTTTACCATTTTTATCCAGTACATGAAGACCGCAAAGTCTTTTTCCTATTGTCTTACCTGTTATTGCCATGCTGTAAATACTGTTCCAGTACAGAAATGCGGACAGTGGCAATTGTGTCAGAAGAAAGGCATAAAGATTAGTGTGATCCAGTCCCGCTTTATTAAATGCAAAGTGCAACGCAGAGAAAAAAACAGCTGTAACAAGAATCGCGGAACCAAGATCAATAATGCCTGCACATGTTCTTATTGCTATACCTGCATATCCCCATGGTTTTTTTATATTATTTTTTTCAGTATGCCACGGAACACATTTTGAGCAGTAGTATGTATCATTGTATTCAACAATGCAAGCTTCACATAATGCTAATCCGCAGGAAGGGCATTTTCTTACTGCCGCAGAGAGCGGATGATTGTGACAGCTCCAGACAATACTGGTTTTCAATGATGGCGACTCGGCTCTTAAGTGTCCGTTTGCAGTCTCGATTTCAATCAGTCTGATCCGTGCAATATAAAGAACAGGCATAAGATCATGAAGCTCAGGACAAAGCATCTGCTCGCGTTTTTTCAGTAGATTCATTGTAAAGAGATCCCATAATTGCTTCGTATTCCTGCCTGGAAAATACTTCAGGAAAATCTGATTATAATTGCAGCCGATTCCGTCAGTATTGGCATAAGTGATAAACTTCTGTGAGACTGTAAATGCAAAGAACATCACATATTCGACACTGCCTGTGGTTTTATTTACTATTGATTCTGCAAACGCTCCAAATGATCTGTTGATATAAAGTGAATGATATACAGGAGAAACAGCACTTATATCCTGATAGGCAATTAACTGTGTAAAACCAAGGTTGCGGAGTTCGTTTTCATTTTCAGTCAGTTTTTTTAAGTTGAGATTCTTCATTGTATGAAGATTGACTATCTGAAGCTGATAGAAAATGTTACTGTAAAGTGGTGACCAGAATGGTTTTCTGATTAACTTGTGATAAAAATAGATAATTGATATTACAGGAAATGAAATTATTGACAATATATTAAGATGCTTCAGTGTTTGGTTTAGAATTGCCGAATACTTAAAAAGTGTGAAGTCCAGATATATCTTTTTTTTCCCCTCCTCCGGCTGCTTTTCAGCAGGATGACGGCAGATTTTACATTGCGCAGATGATTCATCATTTTCCATTCCGCAAAATTTACAATACATAATCTACCTTAATAAAAATGATAGTATGGAACTTACAGATCCCAAAAGAAGAATTATCGGATAAACAAATATTGAAAAAAAATTAAACTGTACCGCAATTATAATCAGAAAAAATCCCCATATCTGGATTTTTGTCAGGAATGCCACAATCTTCTGAGGAAATACTGTCTTGAATAACCAGAATCCATCAAGCGGCGGAAATGGAACAAGGTTGAAAACTCCAAGAGAAATATTTATCAGTAAACCTGCATTCAGCATATGAAAAAGAACATACCAGAATCCCTGATATGTTACATTTTCTATCTCCTGCGGTTCAAATATTGACATAATAGAGGGAACAGGAATACCCGGATTAATATGAATAAAAATCAATCCACACACAATCAGACCGATAAATGATAAATATGCCAGAATTAAATTTGATACTGGTCCTGCCAATACTGAAAATATCTGATCACGCGGGAAAACCCTTAGCTTGACAGGATCTAAAGGAATCGGCTTTGCCCATCCGATAACTGCCGGAGCTTTTGTGATATATAGTATAATCGGCAGTATAATTGAGCCGATAACGGAAACATGCTCTATAGGATTTAATGTCAATCGTTTAGCATTGTATGCAGTATGATCTCCGCATATATAGGATGCAATTCCATGACTCATTTCGTGAATGACAATGGAGAAGAACATTACAATAAGCGTAAGTCCTGTGGTGTACCACTTGAGTCCTCCTGGTATGAAATGTCTGAAATCATATACGAAGATCGCAATAACAGGCAGGAGAATCCATAAAAGGAGATATCGTTTTCCAGAGATTATATTCATATGAGAAATTTTACAATAAAGAGTAAAATCTGTAAAGTGATAAATTATGATGTATTGAGAATGTCTGCAACAGAACCGGCATTGGATCCAGGATCCACAGATTAATACTTATAATGAGTATGCAACTGTACATCAATTCTATACAAAACAGAACACTTTATTTGCAGTAAAATTCATCCTGATCAGGTAACTAATTCAAAAACTTCTTCCTCAATATTTATTTCATTGAGAATGTTGTCTTCAATGCAATCAGATAAATTGCAGTACAATTTTTGAAGTGTAGTATTATAGCTGTCGCGATTTTTATTTCCGGCTAACTTTAAAATAACAGCATTTCTCTTATTAATAATGTCATCCCTTTTTCCATTCTGGAAATAATTACCCCCATGCATGAAATACATTACACACTGCATCAGAAATGCTATCTCATGAGGAAAAAACTCTCTATTGATGGAATTATTTTCATTTTCATAATCTTTAAATAAAGTGCTCTCAAATATGGTCAATTGAAATTTATCTATCAGCTCACTGCAGAGTATGTCAACAGGATGAACTTTCAGAAATGCATTCTTAACAAAATCCAGTATTGTTGACAGTACATCATATTCCGATTCATACTTATTACTTTTCAAATTCATTGTAAAAGTAATTGTTGGCGGAAAGATCTTTGCAACATCAAATCCAGCTGTTTGTGAATTGCATTTTCTGTTCATAATTAATCCTTTGTTAAAACAGAATAAGAAAATCGTTTTTTTACCTTCTATTTACTGTTTCAATACATATTATATCAATCCGGCAATCAATTGAAAACTGTTAAGTGATAATAATGTCAATTATTTATTCGGATTGAGAAAATTATTACTGACCAATCAATCCACTATCCGTGAAATAAATAGTGAAATAGTGATTTTTCAGCATAACAGGTTAGATTTTTATATAAAAGGAGATGTGAGGGAATAAGTCAAACTTTTTCAACAGTCATACAATCTGTTTAAAAAAATGCAGTTTTCCAGGACAGCTTCTTCAATTCGAAGCATTCTGAACATATATATTCTGCAGATTATTCTGCGGAATAACAAGTCCGTTTCTGTAAAGAATGTATTTGTTAATTTCGAACAGCGGAACCTCCTGAAAATTGTCTATTCTGGAACGTTCATTGATATTATCACCGAACCAGATTGTTGCAAGCCGCAATTTTTCACTTTTATCATCTGTTATTACACTGTTCACCCATCCGACAGCGCAGCCGTAGTTTCTGCTTACAAGCATTTTTTCATATTCCTGAACATTTACGCCTGCGAGCAGACAGGGGATATTTCCTTTTGTAAAATCAGCAATCAGTTTTTCCGCAATGATTTTTGATACAGGATCATCTTTACGGAAAATAACCTTGACGGGCTGAATCATCCCCGGATGCTTTGCCGCGGTAATGACGGGCGTGATTAAAGGTTTATATTCCTCAATCTCACTGATGCACTCTCCATCAGCTTTGACAAAATTCTTCAGGATTTCCTGTGCATTTACAAGAGAACTGAGATACTGCCGGGCTGCAGGCTCTTTACAATTAATAGTAATGAAGTAACGTTCCCTGGCCAGAATTTCACACATTCCATTTTTAGACAGGTTCTGTCTTGCATACTCGATATCATTTTTAGCTGTCAATAAAATCGCATCATATTTTTTAAGTGAATAAGACAGCACAGGATTGACATCACCACCGTGCTTAATTATCATTCTATCAAGATAACCTGTCTTCCTGCCGCTTGACTTATTTGAAAGAAGAACACTCTCATCCGCGCCCCCCACGGCATCAAGGTAGTAACTCCCTGATTTTACTTTACTGCTTAAGAGTCGGGACGTACTTATTCTATCTATAATATAAGGATCATCCTGCGTTAATTTCAATTGAATAGTATTCTGATCCGTTGCAAGAAAGCCCCTGATCACAGCTTCCCTTCCATCAATAAATTCCCGCATTCCTTCAACCTGCCTGAAAAGAGCAAGTCCTTCTGCTGGAAAACTCTTTACGCAATAGGTCCAGCTGTCAATAATGTCAAGAGCTGAAAGTACCTTTCCTTTTCCATTGGTCAACTTTCCATTCAGACGAAGTGTAATCTTTTTAGGCATCTGATCTACAACTGTCAGGTAGCCTGGCTCACTTTTTCTTTCAAACGGATATGCGGATACAAGTGATAAAAATGGTTCCTCAAGAATGCTGCGCTGAGTAAAAACTTTAATTGATCCGCCAGATGACGGTTCAAAATCATTTGTTAAGTTATCGGTAATTGTATAAATTGTATCCTTTAAAACCGATGGATCAGCATTCTGCTGAATCATATTACCTGTGAAATCCGGGCCCCTGACAGGTATCTGCTGCCCCTGAATGAAACCGTTTCCTGTGTTTTTTACCGGCAATGTATTTATGACAACTGTTGAGTGATCAGTCGACAAAATTTTTGCAAATGGATAATCATCAAGGAATATATGGAAATTTGAAAGAAATCTCTCCCTCTCGGATTGATTGTTAAAATCAATTGCATATCTGATTGTATCGCCGATAGAAGTATTAACAGGTGATGAAACACTATTCTGTACGGTATCAGTTTTTACAACCTGCCTGGGTGTACATCCTGAAAAATATAGAAGCGATAAAAAAGAAATTGCGGAAAACAATATTTTATTTAAATTCATGATACCTGCTCCACCCGTGTTAAAAACTTCGATAAATACTGAATATATAGTTACAGAAGGCCGGATATGCAGTAATTTTCTGTATTTAGAAAACTATCCAGTTACCTTTAACTTTAATATAATGGTTAAAATATAGTATATTTGAACAGTTATCCGGTAGTCCGGACTTGGGTACAGTGCAGATTTATTTTTAAATCGCCACTTCAAAATACTCGATTCAAACAGGAATTTTAATAATGCACAATAAGCTCTCTACTGCAAAAAAAATATTATCAATAACCGGAATAATCACCGGAATTTTGTTATTAAGCGCCTATCCCGCATTTCTATTGACAAAATATCTTGTCAACGACTATTTCAGCAGATGTGGTGACCGTCTTGTCAACCTTGAAAAACGCGGTCTTCTTTCAAAGGAATTCGGAGCCGGGTGGCAGGATGTGCTGACAAATGAAGCAATGGCCAGTGAAGCGGCACGTATCACAAATTCCACGGATAGTTCCATAATATCAACAGGGATCAGAGAGGTTGACGGTATCACACTCTCTGATTATCCATCATTATCAATTATCGAAAGACTGCGTGAAGTAAGTCAGTATTCAAACTCCATTGAAGTGACTGACCGATCAGGAACAATGGTCGCCAGTATCCGTACAGATCATCAAAGAGCAAAAATCAGCGAATTTCCGCCAACACTGATTGATGCACTTCTTGCTGCAGAGGACAAAGGTTTCAGGGAAAACGAGCTCGGATTTGATTTTGAGAGTTTTGTCCGGGCATCAGCGCGTTCTGTTGTAAATTCTGTATTACAATTTAAAAAGGTTTCTCCCAAAGGCACATCCACCATTACACAGCAGGTAGCAAAGCTTTTCATATCTAAACTTGACGAAAAGGGTATGAGAAGAGTAAGCAGGTCTGTTGACAGAAAAATTCGTGAGCTCAAACTTGCAGCCGCATTGCGCAAGCTTTACACAGCAGATGACATTCTTGAAGTATACCTGAATCACTGCATAACAAGTGATAACGGCATGATTGGATACAAGGACATTGCAAAAGGCCTTTTTAACAGAAGTCTGAGTAATCTTACTGATGCACAGGCGGTATATCTTTCCAGAATGGTAAAATGGGGCCGCAATGTGCCCTCAAAGATAATACCGCAATGCAGAATTGACATGCCGCGTATGGGTAAAGCGCTCGGCTGGGACAGGATTAAGCAGGATCAGGTTCTCTCAGAACTTGACACGCTATCCTTTGCAAAGCCCAGACGTTTTCAGGGAAATAATGGTCCGCTTGTTGATCTTGCAAATGAGTTCTGGCTTTTGACACTTAAAAACAGCGGTTCCAGCGATGAACAGCTTATGCAGATGAATCTGATCGATCCAAATTCACTAATACGAAAAAAAGGCAATCTGAATATCAGATTGACTATTGACCTGTCACTTCAGAAAATTCTTGAAGGCCTGGTTGCATCTCGCGGATATGGTCCTGATACAACTATTATTGACGAAGTCAGAATAGGAAGTTCCTCTGGTATCGTAAAAACATCAGTGGCGCCAAAAGATACATTACGAACACATCAGCTGCTGCGTGAACCGATTGACTTCAGCGAACCAGGTTCAGGCTTCATAACAAGCCTCAATCCCGGAGACAGTGTTATTCTGAATATCCGTTACAAGTTGCAGGAAAAAGGGGTATACAGGCGCAGTTGTTTTTACTATGTAAAACGCCCTGTAATTGTCAATGGTCAATATTTTGCATACAGTATAATGGATTCAAAAAGCGGTGAGCTGCTCGCGTATTTTTCAAAAGACCGTCTCGGATCAAAGCTTGCATGTCTTTTACAAAATCGTACTCCCAACGGATCATCAACAGCCAAACCTATTATGAATGCCCTGAACTTTGATGCCGGAAATTTTAAGCCCTGGCAGCGCTGGAGTGACATATTTGAAATTAAAGAAAATGTTCCATGGGACAGAACTCTTGAGTATGGAAAAAGTGGAAAACCAACCGGTGTAATATTCAAGAACAGCGCAGTTAAAAATGTTGGATATGTTGTGCATAACCATGGAGGAATATTTGAGGGATGTCAGTATATATTTGATCTTTTATCCACATCTAATAATATTCTTGGTGTTGAAACCGTCTACCGTCTTAACCGTCAACTATTTACAAATGATGGAGAGATTCTTCCGGATGCATTCAATAATGTTCAGTTCTTTTCCCGTATAGGAGCATTTTCACGGCTCAAGGATACTTTAAAATTATCATCTGTAACCGGTGTACGCGTCTATAAGGAACTTGCAAGAATAGTTGGTGTAAATACAGACTCCATGGTTGCATATGGAAAGAAAATTGCAGTTTCCGACAGTCTGTATTCAATTGCGCTCGGAACACTTGAAATGAACATTTATGAACAGATGCATCTTTTCAATTGCCTTTACAATAATGATATAATTGAGCGTCCGGCAGATCATCCCTCCCTTGTTATTCAGTCAATAACGCTGAACGGAGACACTGTCCAGATTAATGATACAATAAGACGATTTCATCCATTCTCTGATATCAATAATATCAGACCAACGCTGCTTGGTCTGCATAAGAGACTGGTATCAAATCGCGGTGATGGCCTGATGGATTATGACATCGCCTATACGCCTGACAGCTCTTATGCGGATATAGCCGACACCGCATTTACAGAGAATAAATTATGGATCAGTGAACCGCTTTCGAATTTTGCAAAAAGCGGTACATCTGACGATGTCTTCAAGCCCTTTAACGAAAGTGCCGCGTCTAAAAAGAGAACAAATTACTGCATCTGGAATGCAGTAATACGTGTTGATTTCTCCCGTTTATCGGGGTATGGCGAACAGAATCTAAAAGACATTACAATTGCATGCATTGGTGAAGGAAATACAAGGTATACAGGTGAGCGTGATGGAAAAACACTTCATAAGTTTCTATCCAGAGGTCTGCTTCAGATAGCCGGTGTAAAAAATCAGAACGGTTACTTTACACAATACGAACAATATTTAAAAAACAACACACCGGTGACAGAAAATTGCGGAAATGATTCAACTGAAGAGTCTCTGCAGATCAACAGTGTATCAGATCTTGACATTGAAAAACGCGGTGACTGACTTCAGAATGCACAGGATAAGGTTGTACCGAAAGTTTCATTTGACAGATAAAAATCAACTACAACCGGATTAAAGGATATTCCCGCACCCCCTGTAAAGACATTTATGTTTTTAATTTCTTTCCACCCGCTCTTTATAGGCCCCGGAGTGCGGCTGTACCCTAATCTGGCTGTAAAGTTATTTATGATCTTCGCTGAAATGCCACCCCTGAAAATATAACGGTTTTTTGTATGCCTGTCATAAAGTCCGAGGATCTCAAAATCCATCGGCAGATCAACCTGTATTACAGAACTACCCTGATTAAAATGATATACAATACCTAATGTCAATGCCTTGTATCTACCTTCAACCCAGTCCCGGGATTTCTTATTTATCCATAAATAGTATGGTACTTTTTTATTTACAGTATCTCCATCCGCATTGTATTCCTTTTTCAGTGAATCAGTCAGAACAGGATTTTCCTCTGTCCAGCAATACCCTATTATGTCTCTCATAGTCAATGCAAAGTCCAGATTGCTGCTTACATTTGACTGATATAATCCAATATCCAGAAGTAATCTTTTCTGTTTTATTGATCCGTTATCTATTGCAGAAATAGAATCAAGAGGGACAAGAATCCTTCTATTCCATGTATACCATTCATACCTTATATTAGCTCCAAAGTCAACCTGCCCGATTGACAAATTATTTTTCCCATCTCTTTGGGCTCCAGAAATCATTCCGGACAGATTCAAAACTATTTCATTCTGCTCATTTTTACGTTCACCAAACATTCCGCGGTAAAAAAAGCCCAATCCACCCTCAGGAGATCCCAGAGCAACACCAAAAGGAATTATATGGCGATCAAAGATTGAATCACGGCCATACCCTGTGGATATCATTACCTTTTTTGATCTGTTTTTTGCAAAATAGCTGCACACCAGGGCCGGATTGACCATTCCGCACAGGATATCATTTGGATATGCAATGCCGGCATCACCAAGAGCCTTTCCACTTGCACTGTACATCGAACGGCTTGATAGCAGAAGCGGATCAAAATCTCCTGCACTGACTGTTACAATTGACACTATAATAGCAATAAACAGTGTTTTTTCTGATATTCTCATTTTGTTTCGACTTTAATCTGTTTCCGGGGCATGGTTTTACATTTTCTTCAATATTTATACAATAGTTGAAAATACTCTCCGTTAGGCATAACAAAACAGTATTCCGTTATTTTTTATAATGCAAATTCTCAGACGGTCTTTAATATCAATATATTCAAACAATTTCCAGGGTATTATTGTGCCATTCAAACATATTTTAAATCAAGCAATTATAAAACATTTAACTTTACATTAGATTATAAACTGAATTTCATTGCCGCTCGCATCAAACGTTGGAAAATTAAATACGAATTAAATTCACATTTTTCTCCTTAATGATATAATAAGATATGAATAGAATATTTTTATATAATAACAGATAGCTGCTGGAGAAAAATCGCACAGGAAATGAATAATGACAGAAATAAAAATGATGTAAAAAAACCAATTTCAAGCAGTCGTACTTTTATTTATAGTCAACTACCTGTGTGTATTTATCAACTTAATTGACAGCTTTTTGATACAGATAATAAATCAGGCATGGGCTATGAAGATAAATTTTGTGCATCTATTTATTTGTTTTCTTTTTGTGATCGGTCTATGCCTTTCGCAGCCGCGTGTTTTAATTCTGCAATCTTATCATGCTAATGAATGGACAATGAGTATCCAGCATGGAATTGAAGACAGGTTTAAGGAATTTTCATCGATTGAACTTGTCACGGAATACATGGACTCAAAAAAATTTTCATCATTGCCATATATTGATCTTCTCACACAATTATACCACTTCAAATATGATTCATTAAAATTTGATATTATAATTACTGTTGATAATAATGCTTTTGATTTTGCACTTGCACATAGAGTCGAGCTGTTCAGAAATTACCCTGTTATCTTTTGCGGTGTCAGCGCATTTGATTCATCATCTTTATACGGTTTCAAAAATATTACAGGTGTTGTAGAGCAGACGGAATATGAAAAAACAATTGAAATTGCCTTTAAAGCACGCTCTCAATGTGATACTGTATTTATAATAAATGATAAGATGCCATCTTCACTTATTGACAAACAAGATCTTCTTGATGTTTTAAGAAATAATTCCCATCATGTCAAAGCGTTATCTTTAGAAAATTACTCCTATAATGATCTGCTCAGCCGTATTAAAACTATACGCAAACAGGATGTAATTATCTTTATATCACTCTGGAAAGATGAATCCGGAATGATTATTTCATCCGGTAATATCGAGCAGCTTTTTAAATCATGTAAAGCTCCGGTTTTCAGCAGATGTGAATCAATGATCAGTCATGGGATGGTCGGTGGAAGATGTGTCACCGGATTCTCACAGGGTCAGGCTTCTGCACAGATTGCATCATCAATACTCCGTGGTGAAGTTGTTGACAGCTTACCAGTAATTAAAAACAGCCCCAATAAGTATATATTCAATCAGATGGAACTGAATCGTCATCATATACCAATGAGTATTATTCCAAAAGAATCAATAATTATCAATAAGCCTCAAAAATTGGCATTGTCAACATATATAGTTTTACTGATGATGATTGTAGTATTCTTACTTGTCATCAGTATTATTTTACTTTTTATATATATCAAAATGCGTAACCGTGGAATAAACAGCCTCAAGGAAAGCGAAGAAAAATACCGTAAGCTTATTGAAGGTACTGATTTACTTGTAACAAAACTGACACCCGAAGCTGTTGTTTCTTTTGTCAATTTAAAATCAGAGAAATTTCTTGGACTTTCGCCATCTGACTGTATCGGTAAACCATTTACAGATTTTGTGCATACTGATGACCGCAGTGCTGCTGCGGAAAAATTCAGGGAACGCGCTGCACAAAAATCATCCGGCACCTTTGAATGCCGTGTCATGCACACAACCGGTAAAGTATTTCATTTTCTATGGACAATTACTGCGATAAAAGATTTAAATGGAAATTGCATCGGTCTTAATTCAATAGGACGCGATATTTCATCATATAAGGAAATCCAGAACCAGCTTCAGCATTCAAGTAAAATGAAGGCAATTGGAACCCTTGCCGGCGGAATAGCACATGATTTCAACAATTTACTTGCAGGAATACTTGGCTATACCGAAGTTGCTCTCCTTGAATTGCCTGAAACACATTCAACACGTCCGCAATTATTAGAAATAAAGAAAATCTCCATGCGTGCACGGGAACTGATTCGACACATACTTACATTCAGCCGTCAAACACCATTCGATCCATATCCTGTCAGAATTCATGAAATTGTTGAAGAAGTAATACCTCTTTTACGGGCTACGATTCCATCAACAATCGAGATAAAGACAAATATTGCGAATTGCGGTACTGTATTTGCCGATCAATCAAGAATTCATCAGATAATCATGAATCTCTGCACCAATGCATATCACGCAATGGAAGAAAAAGGCGGCACACTCACCATTACCCTTTGCAAAACAAATATTGCTAAAGATAATTCACTTGAAATACCACCCGGAATATATTCTTTACTGTCAATTGAAGATACGGGTTCAGGAATACCTCAGGAAGTACAATCGCATATTTTTGATCCATTTTTTACAACCAAGAAAGTCAATAAAGGAACTGGTCTGGGGCTTTCAGTTGTTCATGGAATTGTAACTGAACTTAATTCGTTCATCAGATTTACAAGTGAAGTAGACAAAGGAAGTTTATTTACAATATATTTTCCTCCTGCAGCTGAAGCACCCATTCAGGCAATAGAGAAACCGGTACAGGAACCAAAAGTCGGAGAGGGCAATGGAGAGAGCATTATAGTTGTTGATGATGAAGAGATTATTGCCGGAAGCCTAAATGCAATATTGAAAAAGCACGGTTATCGTACACACGTTTTTACAAGTAGTAAACTCGCATATGAGATGATTATCAGTAAAAAAATAACAGGTGATCTTCTCATTACTGATCTGACCATGCCGGAAATGACAGGAATAGATCTTATAAATGAACTTTCAAAACATGTTCCAGGGCTGCCTGTTATTCTCTGTACAGGATACAGTGATCAGACAAATAATATCACACTTAAAGAAAATTCATATGAGGCATTCCTCAACAAACCAATTGACATGAAGAGCCTTTTAAAAGTAATCCGTACAACTCTTGACAAAAAACGTCCTTCAGAAAATAGTAATAATTCATGACAAATGAGTCGATTACTTCATCTGGGACTGAATTACTTTTGCCTCCTGCGAATCAGGGCATTGTTCAATCAGTTTTTTCCATACCATATTTCTGGCTTTATCTTTATTCTGTTTTTCGTAAACAAGCCCCAGTTTGTAATACACAACACAGATTTTACTACCCTGGGGGTATTTTTTAATATATCCGACATAATTCTTTTCTGCATCTGCATACTCTTTTTTTGCATAGCTGCATTCTGCGATCCAATACTCAGCATCCTGTCCGACTGCCTGCCCCTGATTTTTTGAAGCAATATCTGTAAAACTATTTGTTGCCATATCAAAACGGCCGGCATAAAAATCGCTCATTGCAATTTGAAAAAACTTTTCAGTCTCGGAACTCTTATTATTCTCATTAGCTGAATCTGCACTGAGTTTTGCTTCTATTTTTTTCTGAACCATAGCTGTTTTTTCATCTATTTTTGTCAATCTTACCTGATTCTCAGACAGATTACCGTCAATTGCAGCGACTTTCTGATTAATTTCATTAAATCTTATCTGCTGATCTGCACGAAGCAGCCTTATCATCTCACCCTGAACCTTCTGTTCTTCTGCAATTTTACTTTGTAAATCTACCATAACAGTTGCAAGCGAATCAATTTTCGTCTGTACATTTCGCAACTCCTGTGTCCGGAGCATTGTCAGATTTGAACACCCGCTGAAAAAAACCAATACTACTGCAGTTGTAAAAATACTTTTCAATAACACTTTCATATTTATTCCTTTACACAAAAATATTTTCTATTTTGCAAGTACCCTGAACTCATCACGTCTGTTTTTTGAATGACATATCTCATCTATGCAGTTTCCCTGAGCCGGCTGCTCTTTTCCATATGACGTTGTTTCAAGACGAATCTGCTCAATACCGATATTAATCAAATACTCTTTTGCTGCGCGTGCGCGTTTTTCTCCGAGTCCGATGTTATATTCAGATGCCCCGCGTTCGTCACAATGTCCTATTACAAGTATTCTCAGGCCTTGATTGGATTTTAAGAATGCAGCTATTATTTGCAATCTGTCAGCCGCATCAGTATTCAACTGAAAACTGTTATAATCAAAATAAATCGTCTTTAAAGCTTCAGCAGCCTGCCTTGACAAATCATCACTCAGTGACGCATCGGTAAAAACAGCATTCCCCGATGTATCAACATTTTCAAATGGATTCACCTTTTTTGGCGCAATTTCAGTCTGCGGGGGCCGTTCTGGAATGACTGAAATCTGTTTACGGCATCCGGCAATAAAAAACAATACCATTACGCTCAGGCAAAGAAAAATAATTTTATTCATATAACCCCTTTGTTTCAATAACCAGACCAGTCAGGCATTTTTATATCACCGCTTTTTGTAACCTGGCGCAGCCTGGTGCCGTCAGCCTTTACAACATACAAATCATTTCTTCCGCCCGATGAATTGGTAAATGCGATCAGAGAACCGTCGGGTGACCATGTCGGATTCTCGGCAGATCCCTGCATATCAGTAACTTTCACAGCACCTGTACCATCAGCGGCGATTGTCCATATGTCAAATCTCCCATGTTCATTCATTGCCATAAACGCGATTTTATCACCTTTAGGCGACCATGCTGGAGAATCAGTGTATTTGGATTCAAAAGTAATTCTGCGCTGATTTGCGCCATCAGCATCCATAATGTAAATCTGAGGATTTCCCGAGCGGTCTGATGTGAACGCGATCTGATAACCATTTGGCGACCATGATGGAGCAGTATCAACACCATATGTAACAGTCAATTGTTTAACATCCGATGCATCTGGATTGCAGGTGTAAATATCGAGATTTCCGCTCTTTGATGATGCGTATGCAACAGTGCCGTCAATCGGTGAGACATCCGGTGATGTCTCAATTCCGCGGCTGGCCATGAACGGCTTTGTTGTTCCGTCAAGAACTGAACCCATATACAGGTTTGGACGCCCTTTGATATATGAAGTCCACAGAAAGCCGTTTCTATTTGTAAAAGCAGGAAATAAATTAATAACCTTATTATTAATAACAGTTCTCTGATTGAATCCATCAAAATCCATAACACTTATATTCTTTGTATTTCCATTTGCACTTACGTAAATAAACCGGCTTTCAAATATTCCCTGATCCCCGAAAAGCATCTCGACAATTTCATTGCAGTACTTGTGAATCATACTGCGCGCCACGCGTATATCGCCTTTATATTTTTTTCCTATTATCAAGTCCCTTGTGGCAACATCACGAAGATTACAATTAATAATTACACTATTGTTTTCAAGCGCATAGTCACCGTCGATATATATACCAATATTTTCATTTGTAAAAGCAGCACTGTCAAATACCTGCTTCGCTATAACATGGAATTTTCCACAAAAGTCAAGATCAGATGCAATAATTGAACCTGGGTTATTTTCATTGATTGTCACTCCATTTGCAGAAACAAAATCAATTACACCCACAGGAATACTGTCAAACCTGCTTGCGTATACTTCGAGATCAAATTTTTCAGCATGACAGAATACGAAAAAACCGGTAATGACAGCTGAAATAAATACTTTTTTTAACATTTTCATTTCCTCGTAGGTATCAGAGTAACACTTAGATCAAGACGATTTGCATTGAACCCGACACTTAACTTTCCATAAGGAGCTGCGATACTTACAGCACGTATTGCCAGATTATCAATAGACTTGTCGCCGCTTGATCTGACAATTTCAGGAACAGATATATTTCCATCACTGAAAATTGTAAACCCTACCACTACCTTTAGATTTTTATTATCTGTCGGCGGATTCCAGAATTTCTGAATTTTCGCTTGTACATTTGTCAAATACCACGGATACTTGAAATCTCCTACAGCAGAAACCACCGCAGGAGCCGGTATTTCATCAAGAAGTGTTGCCAGCTCGTCAAGAGCCTCCTGATTCTGCGCAGGATCACTGTCTGATGGTGTTTTGTCAGTGCTGTTCTTTGATGTCGGACCAGGTACTTTTGAAGCTTGCGGCGAGTTTTTTGCAACCTTCTGCTTTGGTGAATCTTTTGGAACATTTGCTTTTTTAGGAGTAACAGGTCTCATAACAGGCAGAGAAACAAGCTGAAAAGTTTTTGGCCTTTCAAATGTCTTTGGTCTCCACATTATATAACCAAGCAGCGGCAGACCAATAAGACAGACAGCATGAAATATAATTGACAGAATAATAACCAGTCCAAAGGGAATCCCTTTGGAGATATCTCTGTTGATATATGGCGCTGCCGGATAAGACATTAAAATCCACCCGCCTTATCAGTCGGCTGTGTAAGAAAACCAAGCTTTACAACACCTGCTTTCTGAATATCGGTAATTACCCTTATGACAAGACCATATGGAACTTTCTTGTCTGCATTGACAAACACAGGAAGATCTACACGTCCGCTGAAGACATCACGGAATTCTCTTCTGAATTCGACCAGCGGAACCTTGTTCTGATCAATATATATTTCATTGCGTCCGTTAATTGACACCTGAATTGACTGATTGGACTCAACATTTTCAGAATCAGCTTTAGGCAGATCAACCTGCACTCCTTGTGTCATCATGGGCGCAGTAATCATGAATATTATCAGTAACACCAATATCACATCAATAAGATTGGTCAGATTCAGATCACTGATCATCTGGCGGCGACGAATGCTTTTTTTCCTCATGAATCAACCTCCGTTATGGCCGCTGTTGCGGTATGTAAGAATGCGATGATTGATCCTCTGAGTAAAACTTTCCAAAGATTTCTCTTTTCAACCTGACAAACAGAATTTCTTTAAATTCTTCCATATCATTCTCAATATGCTCAATTTTATGATTGAAATAGTTGTAGAAATACAGTGCCGGAATTGCAACCAGAAGTCCCATGATAGTTGTTATAAGCGCCTCAGCGATACCCGGGGCTACTACAGGTAAACTTGCAGAACCCTGATTTCCGATGTCAAAGAATGCATTCATTATTCCCCAAACTGTTCCAAGCAACCCAAGAAACGGAGCAATACTGCTCATCATGGCAAGGAAAAAAACTCCCTTGTCAAATGAGGAAACCAGACCCATAAAGGCACTTTCAAGATGTTCAGATGCCATTGCAAATTGATTCTGAAGAAAAAACGACCAGTCCTTGACACCTCTATACAACTGCGCATCTTCAATTATGCGGTTATACTCAACAGCTCCATTTTTCCCGATCTGGCCCAGCGGCGAATTGATAATTTTCTTATCAAATCTGTCAACATCAGCAAGATTTGAAACTGTTTTGTATTTATCCCTGAACAGTTTGTTTTCTCGTGAAATTCTTCCAAGAACAACAAGCCGGTTGAAGATAATTGCCCAGCTTATAAATGAGAAAAACAGAAGAAACATGATAATGATTCTTGCAACCCATCCTGCACGAAGAACCATCTCAACTATAGGTGTATCCATTTACCAATTCCTCCTTGACATATTCAAAAATGACAAATTTTCTGCTGCTGTATTGAAAAGTTTGCTGATGATACAATCTTCAGAATCGTAAAATCATATCATTTTACTATAAAAATTACTACTTAGAGAGTTACAAGTCAAACATTGATTAAGGAAAACGTTGGTAATATAGATAAAAACAGATAGCAGATTCAGATAACTTTAACACTTTTCAAATGCAGTTCAGCCCACTTCCTGAAAGCTTCATCAGCACGCTTGCAAAGCATCTCTTTTTTCTCTTTTTTACCAACTTTTCTGCGGTTTCCGATATCAATAGGCGGAAAAAGTCCAAAATGAACATTACTTGGGGTGAAAGGCTGTACCAGGGATGAAATTACGTGACGATGAAGTGCCCCAAGCGCACAAACATCCGGCGGCGGACATAGATATTGCCCTGAAAGTTTATTACATGCAAACAGTGCACTCAAATGACCGGTGGCAATACTCTCAGTGTATCCTTCATTTCCGCAAAGCTGACCGGCAAGAAAAAGCTGCGGTCTCGTTTTGAATGAAAGATCTTCTGACAAAAGTCTCGGTGAATCCATGTAAGTATTACGATGAATACTGCCAAAACGCAAGAATTCTGCATTGGCCAGCCCCGGAATCATCCTGAAAATCCGTTTCTGTTCAGGAATAGTGAGCCTTGTCTGAAAACCGACCATATTATAACTTTCACCATTGGCGTCTTCTTTACGCAATTGACATACGGCATGAGGCCATCTTCCAGTTCTTGGATCGTCAAGTCCAACCGGACGTAACGGTCCGAATGCAAGCGACTGATATCCCCGTGATGCGATTTCCTCGACAGGCAGGCAGGCTTCGAAAAATTTCTCATTTTCAAATTTACGGGCGATAACTTTGTCGGCTTCAGTAAGAGCATCGAAAAATGCCTTGTATTCATCACTATTGAAAGGGCAGTTAATATAATCACCCTCCCCCTCAACCCATCTTGATGCTGAAAAGGCAATACTGTAATCAATGGAATCAGCAGATATTATCGGTGCAATCGCATCGTAAAAGTTAAGCGAAACAGAACTGAACTCTTTTGTAAGCCATCCGCATAGCCCCTCTGATGCAAGCGGACCCGCAGCAATAATACAAAGATCAAAACCATCGGGCGGCTCAGTACATTCCTGGCGGATAAATGTAATCAGCGGCTCTGCGGCAATTGATGCTGCCACATCACGGGAAAAATTTTCTCTGTCAACAGAAAGAGATGATCCTGCAGGTACTGCATTTTTTCGTGCAAGTGCAAGCAGCGGACTGTCAAGCATTGAAAGTTCAGCCTTTAGCTGACCGTGGCCTGATGGTACATCCTGAGACTTGAATGAATTTGAACAGACAAGCTCAGCAGGAAGATCTGTCGTATGCGCAGGAGTCATCCTCTGAGGTCTCGCTTCGTAAAGCGATACGTTTATTCCTTGTCGTGCAAGAACCAGTGCAGCCTCGCAGCCTGCTAATCCGGCCCCTATCACCGCGACTTTATTCATTAAAAACGATATTCTTTCTTTTAACCTATAATCCGCAATTGAATCGTGGCGCTCTACTGCGGAATTTAGGGTTAACCGTTACAAGGCACAATCAGATGTCCATATCTGAACTGATATTTTCCTCACCTGCGTTTTCAACCTGAGGACCTTTACCAGGAAGCATGAGCTCATCTTTACATGATGGGCATCGCAGATAACTGCCTTTACGTTTAGTTTCCTTCTGCACAAGCATCGGATAACCGCAATGGCCGCACTTCTGATCAATCGGACGGTCCCATGTTGCAAATGTACACTGTGGATATGCATTGCATCCGTAAAATATTTTGCCTCTGCGGGTTTTTCGTTCGACAAGTGTTCCCTTGCAGCCCTCCTGCGGACAATGTACACCTGTTGAAAGTGACTTTGTATTTTTACATTCAGGATATTTTGAACATCCGAGAAACCTGTTGCCGTTAATGGTCAGAATTACCATCGGAGCGCCGCATTTATCACATTTTTCTTCGGTCTGTAACGCTTCAACTTTTTCCAAAGGTTCAGTATATTTACATCCAGGAAATCCCTGACATGCAAGAAACTTGCCGTTTTTACTCCATTTTATCACCAGCTGATGCTCACCGCATTCAGGACACTTCCTGTCAGTAACTTCCTGATTCTGGGCACGCAGGTCTTTTATGCTCTGCTTGACACCAGACAATCGCATGGAAAACGGACCATAGAAATCTTTAAGCACCTGCACCCAGTTTGCGTCACCGACTTCGATTTTATCAAGAGATGTCTCAAAATCTGCAGTAAAACTGACATCAAACACTTCAGGAAATTCCTTCACCAGAATGTTTTTAACCATAAAACCGACCTCGGACGGAATGAACCGGCGGCTTTCAAGTTCAACGTATTTGCGTCTTTTTAAAGTATCAATGATCTGTGCGTATGTACTTGGACGGCCAATCCCCTTGTCTTCAAGCTCACGCACCAGTGAAGCTTCAGTGTAACGTGGGGGCGGCTGTGTAAAATGCTGTTTATCATTCAATGTTTTCAATAAAAGTGGCTTCTTTGCCTGTACATCCGGCAGCCGCTCATCTTCTTTTTCACCACTTTCGGAGACTTCATCTGTACTTTCATCATAGAGTGCGAGAAATCCGTCAAACTTGATAATCGAACCTGTCGCTCTGAAAATGCACCCGTCACCATCAATATCGACACGGGTTGAATCGCTGATAGCATTCTCCATCTGTGAAGCTAAAAAACGTTTCCAGACAAGTTCATAAAGTCTGTGCTGATCCCTTGACAAAAAATCTTTCACCTTGTCCGGTGCGAATTCGACATTTACCTGGGAAGGCCTGATTGCTTCATGCGCATCCTGAGCATTTTTGTTTTTGCCATATGTCCGGGGTGTTTTCGGCAGATGGCGTTCAGTGAAAAGTGTACCAATAACAATACGCGCATCCCGTAAAGCTTCATCAGCAAGACGCGTTGAGTCTGTTCTCATATAGGTTATAAGACCCAGTGATCCCAGATTTCCAAGCTCAAGACCTTCGTAAAGCTGCTGTGCGATCATCATCGTTTTTGCAGCAGAAAATCCAAGTTTTCGGGCAGCTTCCTGTTGTAAAGTACTTGTTATGAACGGTGGATAAGGTTTTCGTTCCTTTTCAGACCGTGTAACATCTTTAATTATGAAATTTTTGGATTTTAACCGGTCAATCAGCGCCTTTGCACTCTGACCATCAGCAATAAGCGGTTTTTCCTTATCATCCTTGCGTCCATCAACAGAGAGCAGTTTTGCAGAGAACTGACTTCCCTCATAATCAAACATTCCGGCTATAGTCCAGAATTCACGCTGCCTGAATGCTTTTATTTCTTCTTCACGTTCACAAATGAGTCTTAACGCAACTGATTGTACACGGCCTGCACTCAATCCGCGAAAAACGGTTCTCCATAGAATCGGCGAAACCTGATAACCTACAATTCGGTCAAGAATACGGCGTGCCTGCTGGGCATTCACCTTGTTCATGTCAAGCTCACCGGGGTTCTCAATAGCAGCAAGTACAGCACGTTTGGTGATTTCATTAAACATTACGCGCCTGATAGGAACATTATCAGTCTTTATAGATTCAGCAACATGCCATGCAATTGCCTCTCCTTCGCGGTCAGGGTCGGGCGCAAGAAAGATCTCATCCGCTTTTGCTGCCTCATCCTTTAAAGCCTTTAGAATGCGACGTTTCCCCTTGGATGTCACATACTTGGGTTTAAAATCATGTTCAATATCAACCCCGAGCTCCTTTTCAGGCAGATCAATAATGTGCCCCATAGTTGCCCGGATTGCGAAATCCTTACCAAGATATTTCGAAATGGTCTTACATTTTGCCGGCGACTCGACTATTACCAGATGCTTGGCCATAGTTGAAACTCATCCTCTTAAGTTTATTTTTATAAATCAGAAGTCTGCTTATTGCAGAAAAACCTTAAGTTTAAATATCTGCGACTGCACAAATCTGCTATTCTATATTTATGAGAAGCCAAAAATTTCACAATGGCTCATCTACGAATGAACTACAATATGATTAATTGCGGAGAACTAAGCAAAATTTTATTACACCATTTTGAAGAAAGGTAATTTTTTAAGTAAATAAATTTATAAAATAACCGAGTAAGAAAAAATTACTCCCGCCAATCTGCATGATTGTTTATGAAATCCGATTATCATAAAACAGCGATTTATCGACCAAAAAACATTAATCGTGTTTAAATCAGCATCCATTTCTCCATAAGTGTTTTCAATTCGCTGTTGCGAAATGGTTTGGCAATACGATCTGTGAATCCATATTCTTCAGGATTTGCCATAATTGGATCATCCGCATAACCACTTGCTACAAAAGCTTTTATTTCCTTATCTACCTTTCTTAGCTCAGAGATTGTTTCTTTTCCACCCATTCCACCAGGAATCGTCAGATCCATTATAACTGCATTAAATCTATGCCCCTCAGATCTGGCAGTCTTAAGTGTTTCCAGAAGCTCATTTCCTTCATGGGCATAAACAATATCACACCCCATACGTTTGAGCAGTTCCCCAAATGTCTCCCTTATATACTCCTCATCATCCATAATAAGAATACGGCTTGCAAGCACAGCGGTATCCGTAACATAGCCTGGTGTATGCAATGATTTTTCCGGCATGATGATGTGCCCCTTTAAATGAGAGATGGGTATTTGATTTTTCAGGACTGATTTCTAAAATCACGATAGTAAATAAATTACCGGTGTTATTTTGAGCATTTCGGGAATCATTATATAAATTTCGATCTATATTCTTAGATATTTGATTAATTCAAGAATACGATACCTGATAAACAGACACATAAGATAGAGATTAATCATAAACAACAGGTAATTGGTTGTAAAGTCTGAATGCAAAGTTGATAAGCGAAGAGATAAATTCAGACACCCCAATAATGTAAGTATACATCAAAAAAAAGAATTTGTAAATGGGCCAGGCTCTGATGTTTATACTTCATAAACAGCCAATATAAGCTAACATGTTGATCCGGATTGAGCTATGTAAGTATTGTTTTATCAGATAAACTCCTGAATCCCAGGCTTGAGGATTCAGGAGTAAAAACAAAGTTTTGTTATACAGTTAACGTTTTACCGTAATAAATCCGTTAATTGCGGTCTTCTTTGTACCATCATTAATAACAACACATAATTTATATGTTCCTGCACCAATAAGGCGATGCTTTTTATTGTACCCATCCCAGACACAATAGAATGAATCTCCATAAGATTTCAAATCACTTTCAAGGACTTTATTGCCAAGACAATCATAAATGGTACACTTTGCCTTGATGTTTTCAAGTTCCATTGAAGTTGTCGGCCTGAGTCTGATTGCAGTTCCGAAACCTTTGGATCTGTCAGGAATATTCTTTGGAAGCTCAGACACTTCCGGTGTAAATGGATTCGGACTGCTGCATACGGTCCATTTTGCAGGAGGCCAGATAATTGACAGAATTACCCTGCGATTTTTACTGTTTGCCTGTATTGCACCATTATTATCAGAAATTTTTGCAGCTGTATTGATCCATACAGAATCACCACTTGACGGAACAGCACCCACCCCTGAGTTATTATCTGATACAATGACAAAGCGATAGTTATTATCTCCATCAGACCCGATATAATTCAGGTTCAGCGTATAACGACCTTCATTATCCTTACCTGCAAACATAAAAGGATCCGTATCAAAGGGTTCTGCAAGCTTTTCAGATAATTCAACTGACAGTGTGTCATTTTCCCTGGAACCATCAACATTGTTCTTTCCAGGCAATATCTTCGCTGATAAGACCACAGGTGCTGCAAAATCAGATACCGCTGAATTAATTGAATTATCAGGGGTATTAGCGAATACGACACTTACCTCCATTAGTAAAGATGTATTGATCTTTGACGAAACCGCAGCTCCATCTGCAGGCAGCATAATGGTTGAGTCATCGACGTTTTTAAGTTTTGTGAGATCTGCTGCCACAATCCTGACAGTAGGATCTGCATGCCAGTGCAGATCCAAAGACATGATTTCTGAAATATCAACAGATCGTTTAAAGCAGACTTTCACACTGTCAATATACCCGTTGGCATCAGTATCAAGATACCACACACGGCTTATTGCTGCTGGCCCCAGCTGCAATGTCAATACAACTGATCTGTTCAGATCATGAGGCACATTATTATTCAGATCACAGATTTTTCCATCATAACTTCCGGGCAATAACCGCAGTTTATCACCATTTTCAGGATGATTGCCTGATTTCACAAGCTTTATAGTCATAAGAGAGTCACTCTGAATAGATACTATTTTGTCAATGTCAAGATATATGGTATCAGTGGTCTGGGCCTTTACAAGAAGAAGCTGCCTGCCGATAAGCATCGACGGCACCACAGTTTCAGTGAAAGCCAGGGTCAGGACATCCGGATCATCACCTTTGTTTTCAAGCACAGATGCCGATACAATTGACGGCCCGACACCATCACTGAATGATTTTGCATTCTGCTTGTCCTTGCTATCTACAGTCATGTACATCGTCACACGTCCGGATGGGGCACCGTCAGTGCCTGTCATTGACACAAACGGAACAGAGAGTGACATTCCGTTTTTAGTGATATCAGATACTGCTATGCTGTAGTTTTTCCCTTTATAGTCGATTATCACTGAGTCAAGACGCTGTCCGTCTTCAAAATCACTTGTCAGATTAATCATAAGCAGATCAGGTGTACAATCCCCATCATTGTCGCGCATGACAGCAGACCGAATAGATGGCCATGCTGCAGATGTAAGTATTGTAACAGAGACAGAATCGCCTTTTGTCACAGCATCTGTTTTTACACTGATCACAGCTGTTCCTTCACCGATATTTGTAATTGTGCCGATCCAGCGGTTTCCTGCCGACTCTTTTACAGATGCAGCCTGGTCATTGTTACTTGTCCATACAGCATCATCAGCAAAACCTACAAAACTGCCATATTTATCACGAACAACAGCGTACAGTACAAATGTCTGCTGATTTGATCCAAGCGTTATCGGATCAATGTATTCATCACCAGTTCTGTTGAAACTTGCGGTATCAAGAATAATATCGATATGATCAGGTTTACCCTCATCTCCTGATGCACATTTGATTGCTGCACGCGCACCCAGATAATCAGTCTGCCAGCCGCGGATATTGGCATATGCAGTATTGTAAACTGTATCTCCACTGCAGTTGTCAAGAGTTGCTTTTATCCATATATTTACAGAATCATCAGCACTCAGATAATTATCACCGCCTGCCACATTCCATAATATTTTACCATTAGTATTTGTACCGGTAAGCTGTGTTGCAGCCATTTTTCCTGTGACAATTGATCCGCCTGATGAAATATATGTCAGATCTGACGGCAGAATATCCCGAATTGACAAATCAAAAGCCGCATCCATGTGACTGTTCCAGCCCCAGAGCTTTGACTGTTCAACATACTTGTTGGCCTTTACACCAGCATGTCCTTCCCGAACAGTTATTCCGGCCATTGTAATATTGGGCAGTTCCGATGATGTATCACCGGCCCAGAAAGAAATTGTATCTTCAGCAAGGCGTATTTTGAAATTAAAGGCATTTGGAAAATTCGTATAAGAGAATCGCTGGCGGCTTCCGATAATCTTTCCATTGTCATAAACTTCCATCCACATGTCGCCCCACTCTTTTTTGATCTTTATCTCGACAAACGCAGTTCCGTTTACACGCGCCACAAGCGAAGATGTGTCATTGCCGCTGAGTCCCAGAGTACCGCCGAAAACACCATTGACACCATACGCATACTTGTGTACCATCATGGCGCCTATTGTACTGAAAACAATAGTGTCACCTTTCATGGCCAGTTTGCCTTTTCCACCCTTGTCAATCCATTCAGCAGCATCAGACGCAATAGTGACTATTGTTCCGTGTGTCTGCCTGTAACCGATCTGATACCTGACAGTATCACCCTGTAAATAGACTGATTTATCAGATGTTTTATACATTGTCGTAGCTTCAGGCGGGGCCGGAGGAATGGAATCACATGTAACTGTAATAGCAGCGCTGTCATATACAGGAGACTCCTTGTCCGCAGAAATCCAGGTCCGTGTCATGACTGTTTTGTTCTGCATAGGGCAGGAACCGTCAGCCTTTAGAAGATATTTGATTGAGCCCTTCTCTTTTACCTGGAGTTTTGAAATTGTCCATGTTATGACATTATTCTTTACTGTCGCTGATACTCCAAGCGCAGTACTGCTTGTAAATTTACTGAATGTTAATCCGGCAGGAATTGTATCACGTATAATTACATTCTCGGCATCACGTCCCGGAAGTGGCCCGTTGCCGGCAACTCTGCGCCATGTATAACCGTCCCACTCCTCAACAAGGATATTATCAATTGTATGTGTTGTAGAGCGGCACTCTTTTGGATTATAGGTTGTAATCTTGATATTTGGATTCTCAAGATCAGTCCAGTCATTTGTGACAGGAAATCCCTTGGATTCATCATCTGCATCAATAGCATCGCTATTCCATGACCAGTCATCACTCCAGTCGACATCTGTATAAGTACCGGTATGAATATCCCAGACAAGACGAAGCGGGTCGACTCCCCCGCGATGAATCATGGTCGTAACACCGCGGTACCAGTCAAGATGATAATTAGTTGCAGTAAGTTTTGTCGGTCTGGCCGGATCATTTACATCTGAAAACTGAAGAATTATCTTCTGATTCCATTTTCCGCGCGCATCCTGTCCTGATGTTATATTCTCATGCAATACCTTGGCATCACTTGCGGCAACGCCTTCAAAAATCTGCTTTGTCAACTCCCAGCCATTTGAGCAATCTGTTGTGTTTTTGTAGCATGTCAATCCGGCATCAAAAAGAAAATATGATACACGGTAATTTCCGTAATCAATATATGCCTCATTTGCATCATGAAACAGGCGGAACCGCATTTTGTTTGACGGCCCCTTGCCCGATGACAATGGAGCGCTGGAATATGAAAAATGCACACCCGGGCGGCCGCCGTTTATCCACCCCGCTTCAGATGTATTTTGAAAATTCACTGTTACTTCAACTTCTTTTCCAGGATTGACATAGTTATTAGCTACCTTTTTATCAATAATAAGCGCGCGTTTCGCAATGTCAAGGTAATTGCGTTCCATCACAGGTGTGATATTGTTGGGATATTCATTTGATGTCCAGCCGCTGCCGTTTGAACATTTGATTGATACACGATTACGATACTGGGTTTCAGATGCAATCCCTATCTTGACAGTAAGTTTTACCTGCCCTTTTGTAGTGGAAATATCTTCTGATGTTTTAAAACCGCTCAGTGAGCTGACTTTCCATGTTACAGTATTCAATCCGGAATTATAAACACCTCCGCCAGTGCTTGAAATGTAAACAAAATCCTTGTGCAGAGTATCTGTAATAACAATATCCTTTGCGTCAAGCGTTCCATAGTTACGGTAATCAATTGTATATGTAACACTGTCACCTTCAAAAGCGAATGTTTTATCTATATCCAGATACACTTTCATATTTGCAGTCGGTTTTATCTCTGAAGGCGCCTGATAGTTTCCTGAAAGTACAAGCAGCCCCAGCATTCGAAACCATCCATGAAAATAAAAAGGGATACTCTTAATATAACGCTCTTCGTTTTCTGAATCCCATTTCATTTCCAGGCATCTGTAAAGCTCAGCCATAAGTCTGTGATCCTGAGAAACCACTGCTGATGGCGAACCGGTCCCTGGAACCCAGTTAAGCGGAAATGTTCCAAGCGGTTTACCTTCGGGAGTATAATATTGTTTAAGAATATCAGGTCCCCAGTAACCAAGACCATCTTCCCCTCCAACATTTTCAGTACAGGCGTTATTCCACGGATCCTGACGCCCATCCCATAAAAAGCGGGCATATCGCTTGCCGATGTCCTGCTCAAATGAGTTTTTAACTCCCGGTTTTATCTGATGAGTCTTTGGGTCCCATGTATATGATGGATTTCCGTACCAGACTTCATTTAAAATCGTTCTCCATGCACAACGAAAATCTTCTCCATCAGAAAAGCTTGTATAAGACGGCGTATTGTCACTTGACAGACTTACCCACCCGGCAAAAGGAATCATCTTTTCATTGTCAAGCATCTTGCCCATAAGCCAGTCCGATGATGCCTCACCGCGGCGGAATTGTTTTATGTTCCAGGCATACTTTGCTGAATCCTCCTGAGAAAGAAAATCTGCAAAAGCACGGAAATATGATGGTGAATTGTAGTCAATGTGCTGAGGGGTACCTCCTGATGCGTCAGGTTTCCGTGGAAATCCACTGACATTAATATCACTTGCCCAGCTGGTGAGTTCTCCCCATGAATCACCACCCTTAATGTATCCGTCAAGACCCACATCACCACAGAGATAGTTTCCGTTAGCACTGTATATTAATGTATCTGTCAACCCTTTTAAAAAATTGATCGCCTCTTTTTTGTAAGATATCGGCTCTCCGCAGGCATCATCTATACCCATGAATTCGCCCCATTGCAGATAAGCAGTAAATAGCGCAAGTGCAATGTCAACATCACCATCGGTTGCGGAATTTGCACCGGCACCGGTCCACCCTGGAAGTTGACTGTACTGATACCCTGGGCTTGTTTCCTTGCAATCACTATATTTTTTAACTTTATTCAATGCAAAATCGTGAATATAAAGCCACATTCCGTCAAAGGTCTCTTTATCAGCCATTGATGCTGCACCAAGTAAGCCATACCCGTCACCTTCTGAACATTGAGGATTTGACTTATATTTTATATAATCCTTGCCTCCGACACCACCTCCGGGTTTGGATGCACGATTCATCTGAATCTGATATCCGTCACGGATTGTCTGCTCCATCTCGGCATGAGTTACACCTACTCCTGGCTTTGTAGCAAGGTTATCAAGTGTTGAAGTCAAATTTTTATAGGCAAGAAACTGAGGAAACGGATATACCGGATTGCCGGAGTTTATTGAAACAGTTACCGCAAATCCCTCTTTAGGTGAAAATCCAAAAATAATTATAGTAACAATCACCAAATAAAATAATGGGTTAAGCATCAGCAATTCATCTTTTTTACTCATTAATCCAATCCTGAATGAAATTTTTCTGCACACAAATATAAAGTTAGAAAAACATTGAATATACCAGCTACCTTAAAATACATGGTTTCATATCAGAAAAACGAAGAAAATCCATTTCTCCATATTGCATACTTGGATAAAAACTGTAAACAACATATTTTATATGGCAAGTTTAGAAAATATTCCTAAACCGGATTATAAAAATGTCATTTAAATGCAATATTAAGCAATTTCTCTAATAATAGTTAATTTACCGATTAATATTATAATATGCACGTTTTTAAATTTGTTTGATAGATTTTAATAAATGGGGTCACAAAAAAATGAATATAAAAGATGCCATAAAAGCAATAGTCGAAAACAAAAACCTTTCGATGCAGGAATCCTATGAGATCTTCAATCAAATTATGAGCGGTGAAGCAACAGATGCGCAGATTGCCGCATTTATAGTTGCCCTGAGAATTAAAAGTGAAACTGCAGACGAAATTACCGGCGCAGTAAATGTAATGCGGGAAAAAGTAACTCATATCAATCCAAAAAACAGAGACCATCTTATTGACACCTGCGGCACTGGAGGTGATGGTGCAAACACATTCAACATATCCACTGCTGCCGCTTTTATCGCTGCCGGCGCAGGTGCATCTGTTGCAAAACACGGCAACCGCAATATCTCAAGCAGATGCGGTAGCGCAGATGTACTTGAGGCATTAGGTGTAAATGTCAATGTTGCTCCTGAAATTACAGAACAATGTATCAATGATATAGGTATCGGTTTTCTTTTTGCGCCATCACTGCATAAAGCAATGAAATATGCAATAAATCCCCGCAAAGAAATAGGTATCAGAACAATATTCAATATTCTGGGGCCCCTTACAAATCCGGCTTCCGCTCCAAACCAGCTGCTTGGTGTTTTCGCCGCAGCAATAACTGAAACAATGGCTCAGGTATTGAAAAATATCGGTACAAACAAAGCTTACATTGTACACGGAATGGATCCGCTTGACGAAGTGTCATTGTCAAATCCGACAAAAGTTTCAGAATTAAATAATGGTGAAATAAGAACATACACAATATCACCTGAGGATTTCGGGGTTAAACGTGTACCTATTTCTGCTTTAGCAGGCGGTACACCTGCTGAAAATGCTGTTATAATCCGTAAAGTACTGGAAGGTGAAAAGGGGCCACATCGCGATATTGTCCTTTTAAATGCAGCATTTGCAATTGCAGCTGCAGGTATTGTAGAAACGCCGCTTGAAGCATTCAGCATTGCTGTAAAAACACTTGACAGTGGAACGGCTTTGAAAAAATTGCAGCAATTGATTGAAGCAACTGCCCAATAGACAGCGAATCATTCAGGCAATTAAATAACATTGACGCATACCTTCAAAATAGCAGAATTTAAACTGCTCAGGGAATAGTAACCGAAACATTTACTATTTCGCCTGATTCAATAATCACTTCATTTGACAAGCTGATCGATTTGACCGAATATGTGCCGGCATTGTCTATCTTTGTCAATGTTGCAGCTTTCAGTGCATATGTTCCTTTTGGTAAAGATGAAATTTCAAACGGCCCTGTCCCGCTTAACAATGTATAGTATGCCGTACCCTGAAGAAAAACAAGAATTCTTCCGGAATCCAAAGCTGTCACATTACCTCTCACTGCCCCCTGAGAATTCAGTTCAGCCTGATATTGGCCACCTGCGGCACCTGATTTTACATACGCAGCATCTGTAAAATCACTGCTTATCAGAGTCATCGAAATAGTATCAATCTTTATTCCTGTAAATGAAAATTTTCCATCCATGTCCGCTACTGTTGATACTCCAAGACCGCTGTCAATAAACGGTATATAATTTTTATCAAAAAGATATATAAGCGTATATGGAGGCGTTGTGCCGTAAACTCCCTGCGCATGAACAGTAACCACAGCACCATTTGTTGTCTCCACACCAGCCGTCTGATTAGCACAATGTAAACTATTCAGAAGTAAAAGCGCACATGTGACTGCAGGCATTATATTTCGCAATATCATTGTATCTCCCGGTCCGGATATTTACTTATTGGGAAAAACTCCAGATTCAGCTGATAAACGCGTCTGGGGCTATTGTCATTCTGTTCAATTTCTTTAATTTTCTCACGTGCCTCACGTAAAACAGCAGATATTTTACTGAAGCTTTCATCGGAAAGGCTTATTGACAATGTTGAAATATCTCTTTCACTTTTTGGAAAGCGTACAAGAGCTTCTGTTCCAAGCGTGCACATCATGCGCTGAAACGCATGTATTGCAGCACTTTCCCAATAATCTCCGGTTGAAAGAAATGGTGATGTTGCCCTGAATCCATGCTCTGTGCGTTCAATAAATCCGGATTTCTCCATCAATTCTATTGCGCTGGCGGTTTTTGTTTCACTTACAGGCGGCTCAAGAAATGCACCCAGTTTCTCAGGCTTGGAAATATCTGGTACAATTTTTAACAATTCATATAATGCAACATTATACCAGTTCTCAAAAAAATGATGTTTGTCTTCAGGAATCCACTTTCGCATTTGTGAACGGTACTCAAGAATTTCAGCATAGTATTTTTCCCGCTCACAAATATCAGCACAGTTATGAAATCTGACAAGCAATTTGAAGTAATCTGCTTCCAGACGCTTCAACCCCAGCCATGCGATAAATTTAGGAAGCAGGGAAGGTCCGATTCCCCGTGTTCCATTTATGATTCGTGTGAAGGTTCCTGATGGCACTCCACACTTCTCTGCTGCACATCGTAAAGAAAATCCGCTGTTCTTACTGCGCTTTTCTGCACAGAAATCACGGATATATTCACGATAGTCTGTATACGAGTACAGAGTATTCATTTGTATTTGTCTATTTTTGTAAAAACTCTCACTGATAAAAGATCGCAATATTTACCAGGTCTCATACTTTTAATTGTATTACCGGATACTTCCCGGCCATTTAACAGATAATAGCCGGAAAAATAATCAGGCCTTGCTGTTTTCACAGAAAACTTATTTACAATACGAATATCACCTGAGATCACTGCATTGTATGTTGTGCCGCTATAATCTGTAAATGCGGCACTCAGAACACTCAGATCCGTATGAATCCCTGTACCGGAAACTGGAAAGACAATTTCCGCAAGAGTCTTATTGTCAATACTGATTTTCTTTGACTGCGAAATATTTACACATAATATGTTATCGGCATCATCAACATAAGCCCCCACTGACAGCGATTTGACAGATGAACTTATCATCGTATTGTCAATGTCTGTATCAGACGGATACTTGATTTTAATTATACAGCTTTTAAAAGGATCTATTGAAAATCCCTGTAATGACAATTTATAGTTGCCGCCATTGTCGACAACAGAGAAACCGACCGATGGGCCAGCTGCAATTGCCGATGAACATATTAATAAAAACAAAAACAACCCCTGCCTGAGAAGGCAGAGATTGCGAGGTTGATTTTTAATAATTATTTCTCCCATTTATTTTGATACAGCCGGATCGAGAATCCGCCCCATAAAGAGTATTGTATTTGTCTGCTTATCACGTATAAGATAAATAAAAGGACGGTTTGCAATAAATGTTTTTGAATAACCCGGAGCCGCTGTCTCGTTGAAAGTGACAGCTGTGGCAGCAGCAGCCTCTGTCCCGCTTTCATCAACCTTGATAAATGCCTTGTGGATTACATCTGCAATCGTGAGATTGATATCTGATATTTTTGAAAAATCAGCTCCATCAGAAAATGGCACTACCATTCCTAATTTTTTCAATGCGTTTACTAAAGATATTGAGCCCGTGGTAAACTGAAATTTCGGTATTTTTACAGTCTCGACTTTAGTAGTATCAAGACCTGCAATAAGGTTCTGAAGACCTTCTGATGTAATTGAATCCTGAAATGTATTGAACATACCGCTATCAGGAAGAATCAGATCCATTGCAATCCGGTCGCCTTTATACGGGAGCTCAAGTAAACGTGCATTTTCTGATTTACTGAAAAGAAGATCTGCTTTCCCTGTATCAAGCTGCATCATAGGCACTGTTACACTGCTCTGATCAAGACGGACAAATGATTCGCTTTTTGTTAATGTCAAATCGAACCTGAACAGCCAGTCGGCAAGAAAATAAATAGCATTTGTCAAAACAAGACGGGTCTCAGGTCCAATACTTCCTTGTGGAAGAAGATCAGGTATTCGCTGATTGGTCTGCTCCGCCACCCAGTCGTTTATGATTATACGTGACGGATCCGGTTCATTGACAAAGTCAAGCAGATATATTCCTGAGTTGTAATTGCGTGCAAGCTTGTCAAGATATCCTACTTTAAGAGGGAAATTCTCCTGTGCCCACAGACTGTTTTCAACATTGAGTTCAAGATTGTCAGTTTCATCAGAATGTTTTTCAAGACTCTGATTCAGTCCGTTCATGGCAATATGAAAATCTTCATCCCCAAGAGTGATTGAAAGAGCACTGCGAATCTGCTGATCAGTTACGCTGTATGCCCCGACATCTGCCATTCCAAGTGCGGTTGTAATGCTGTATGGAGACAGAAATGCATTCCTGTCAGTTTCAATTATCTGCTTATACATATTTATTGCAAATTTATTTATGCTTGCAGCCTGAACTGATATTCTTGAGTCCCCCGGAAGTATAACATCACGACTCGCAGGTGATTTATTAATTGCAAATTTTGAGTCAGGTTTTAACGTTGGATTACCTGTAACCGGATCAGTTGAACAACCGGCAATGAGTCCTGAAATAACCAGAGTAACCAGAATTCTTAACATAATAAAACCTCCATCAAATGTGATAACTGCATGGTATCAAGTTGTTACATTACTAATATACTATCAATTATTTGAATTGTAAATACATCACATCTCTTTTTGCTTCCTTTATCTGGAAGCGCATAGTTATTGTTATCAAATTGATTTTTATATTAGTTACATTTATTTATTATGTTATTTATTTGAATTTTATTCTTTTTTTGGAAGCACTTGGGAATTGTTTTACTGTTATTTATTCCCTTTGTGTTAATTCAGGATATGTTTTTGGATGTACATGACCGGAGGCTTAATTTTGGCCAGTATTTTCATTTCACCACCTATATGTATTTTGTATACAGAAACCGCACAAACATATATAAATTATATTAACATAGAAGCGGATTGATTTTGTTTTCTTATATTTCCATATAGGCCATATTTCCTGGTTGTACCAATAACCGCTGTTGACGCAGGCATTGTCGACAGCCAATATCATACAGAAGATCTCCCCTGTTTCCACCTATACATACCTGTAGTTTTTACATCAATTTAACATATGTTAAGCAATATCTGATACGGTGATTACCTTTTTGTACTATAACTCCTTAACCGGTACATAGATGCGAGTGCGCAACCTCTTCCAACGTAAAATCACGATGAATGTTCTTCTGAATGAACAACTGAGCTTTATAGATCCGTTCCCGATAAAGATTATCAGAGTCGATTTTCATTAATATTACTCCTAACATATTGAAAAATTAGTTATTATGAAGTATATTTGAAAATTGGAATGTAGACTTCCAATTTTCAAACAAAGGTGTATTATGCTTGCTCGAAAAAGTATGAATCAAGTAAAACAGTCGTTGTCACAAATGCCGGTAACTGCGATACTCGGGCCTCGTCAATGTGGAAAAACAACATTAGTGAAAATGCTGCAACAAATTGATAAAAATTTAATATACATGGATTTAGAACGGCCAGATGATAGAAGGGCACTGCAGGATCCGCTTGCTTTTTTTGACCATTTCAAAGATAAAAAAATATGTCTCGATGAAATACAGAGGGTGCCTGAATTGTTTCAGGTAATGCGGTCTGATGTTGATGAACGTGGTATAAACGGACGATTTCTGGTTCTCGGATCTGCATCACCACAACTTTTAAAACAGTCTTCAGAGACACTGGCAGGAAGAATCAGGTATATTGAACAGACACCTTTTACGCTTGATGAAATTACTGGTAGTGTCGATATGGACCTGGTGAGGATGCATTGGCTTAGAGGAGGATATCCAAAAAGTTTTCTTGCTGATAATAATGATACAAGTTTTGAATGGCGATATGATTTTATCAAAACATTTCTTGAAAGAGATATACCTAATCTTGGATTCAGAGTTTCAGGAAATAATATGCATCGATTCTGGGTGATGCTTGCACATTGTAATGCTCAGGTTTTAAACAGATCGAAACTCGGCGAATCTATTGGTATTTCGCATCATACGGTTCAGCATAATATTGACATATTAAGAGACTGTTATATGGTCAGAGTGCTTGAACCGCTTGAAGTCAATACCGCTAAACGATTGGTAAAATCACCAAAAGTGTATATACGGGATACTGGAATTTTTCATTCAATATTGAATATTCAGACTCAGGAACAGCTGTTTTCACATCCATCCTATGGTGTATCATGGGAAAGTTATGCAATGGAAAACATCTGCTCAAATGAGTTTGTTACCAGAAAATGGAAACAGTTTTTTTTCAGTACTCACAGTTCCGGAGAGATTGATCTGATACTTGACAATGAGAATGTACGAATTGCTGTCGAATTTAAAGCCTCAAGTGCACCTGAAATTTCCCGTTCGTTTCCAGGTGCTTTGCAAGATGCAAAAATTGATCATACCTGGGTAGTCGCGCCTGTAAATAAATCATATCCATTGACTAGTAAAATAATGGTTGGAACGATTCAGGATTTTCTTCGTTTTGTTGAAAGTTTATAGTTTTCTGCTTCCTACGGTAAATGTTTTAATTTAATATTAATTTTTTAATCATTATTTTTTTCCCATTTTCCGAGATTTTACAAATTGCTTTATGCTATTAATTGTACTTTTACTTTTTGAAACATTTTCATAACCATTTCCAGTGGCTTTCTGTAAACTATTATCAGAAGCAGCATTTATCAATAGTGATGTTAGATTGTCTTTACCTTCTTCCGGAATGTAAAAATAATTACTTCCAAATTCTATTAATTCCACGAAAATAACCTTATTATATTTCTTTTTTGAAGTAAATTATAAAACTGAATTCCATGCATCTGCAATAAAAGTCATTCCATATCCGACTACATTTAAAGAATCATTAATTCTCTTTATTTCAATAAATATTTTTACTTTGTTATCAAGTAATACTGGTGCATACCATTTATTAGCAGATTGTAAAATATCAGGAATAGATATCGAGTCTGAACATGTGTCAAGAATTGAATATGGTATTTTACAGACTTCCATTATGGAGCCAATTTTAATCTTTGATAGATCATCCATTTCTGAAAATCCTAAAAAGTTTCTTGAACCATTAATTGCTGGAATTACTTCAGTGCTCATTTTTAATCCTATAAAATCAAGTAATTCCTTTTCATTTCCAAATATATTTGCAAGCAAAAAGATTAGAACTATTAACACCTTTGATTTTTTCATACTTTTTCTTACATCCTTACTACATTTGAATAGATTGTTTTTTAAGACAAACACATTTTTATTTGTAAACAACTACATTAAGGAAACATAGATCTTTTTTTATTCCAAAATAATCTTCTATTGATTTGCATTATTGGACTCAGGCGTGGAATTCTATGAAAGAAAATGAAGCAGACGCCATTATTAAAAATGGCGTCTTAAAAGCAGAAATCTACTGACGCTCAACCTTGCGTACCATCACAACGCCTTCAATACCCTTAAGTTTCAAAATGACACTCTCAGGTATCTCTCCGTCAATATCAATGATATTATATGCATAATTACCTTTATTACGGTTAATCATGTCTGCAATATTGATCTTTTCAGCTGCAAGAATGGTTGTGATCTGTCCAACCATATTGGGAACATTCTTATTTGCAATAATCAGACGTTTTGATGTTCCTCTCTGGTCAAGTTCACAATCAGGGAAATTTACAGAGTTTTTGACATTGCCGTACTCAAGAAAATCCTTAAGCTGATTGACAGCCATGATTGCGCAGTTATCCTCGGCTTCAGGCGTTGATGCACCAAGATGCGGAAGCGGAATAACAGACTCATTTAACAGCAGTTCCTCATCAGGAAAATCAGTAACGTAGCAATTGACAATTCCTTCTTTTATCGCCTCAAGAAGATCATCATTATTGACAAGTCCGCCACGTGCAAAATTCATTATGCGGACACCTTTTTTCATAATTGCAAATCTGTCGCGTGCCAGATAGCCTTTTGTCTTGTCTGACAATGGTACATGTATGGAAATATAATCCGAAGACGAGAGAAGACTCTCAAGGCTTCTCGCACGCTTTACATTACGAGACAACCCCCAGGCTGCCTCTACTGATATGAATGGATCATAACCGGTAACCGTCATCCCAAGTTCAACAGCATCATTTGCAACCATGACACCAATTGCACCAAGTCCTATGACCCCAAGACGTTTTCCCTTGAGTTCCGGACCGATAAAATCAGATTTTCCTTTTTCAATGAGCTTCGGTACCTCATCACCTTTTCCGGCAAGACTTCTCGCCCAGTTTATTCCGGGAACTATTCTGCGTGATGAAAGAAGCATACCTGCCAGCACAAGTTCCTTCACTCCATTTGCATTCGCACCGGGTGTATTGAAAACAATAACACCGCGCTCAGAGCATTTGTCAACATCAATATTGTTTACGCCTGCACCGGCACGCGCTACTGCCTTGACAGATACCGGTAATTCCATATCAAGCATATTCTGGCTGCGGACAAGAATTGCATCAGGATTGAGGATCTCTGATGCAATTTCATATTCTTCACGTGGAAAATTATCCAAACCACATGTAGCTATTTTATTAAGTGTCTGAATTTTATACATTGTAAATACCCCTTTGATTACAGTTTAAGTTGTCAAAAAACTTCGACATTCAGAGTACCATAATTTCTACTTGTTTGCCATTTCAAAAGTTTTCATGAACTCAACAAGCTTCTTTACACCATCAATCGGCATTGCATTGTAAATACTTGCACGCATTCCGCCGACCAGACGATGACCTTTGAGGTTGATAAGACCATTTGCGCCAGCCTGTTTAAGAAATTCTTTGTCAAGCTTATCATTTGCAAGAATAAAAGGTACATTCATAAGTGAACGGAATTCAGGAACAACAGTGCCTTTGAAGAATTTTGAATTGTCAAGATACTCATAAAGAATCGCAGCTTTCTTCTCATTATTCTTCTGCATTTCCGCAACGCCGCCCTTTTCTTTCATCCATTCAAGAACAAGTTTCGCAATGTATATACTGTAGCATGGCGGTGTATTGAACATTGATCTTTCTTCTGCATGTGTCGCATAGTTCATCATTGTCGGAGTAAAATCGAGTGCCTTGCCGATAAGATCTTTGCGAATAATAACAACTGTTACACCTGCAGGACCGATATTTTTCTGTGCTCCGGCATAGATCAGGCCGAACTTCTTTACATCACAGTATTCAGACAGAATGTTCGAAGACATATCTGCAACAAGGGGCACATCACCAGTATCAGGAATCTCACGGTATCTTGTACCATAAATCGTATTATTAGTTGTAATATGAGCATAGGATGCGTCAGAATCGAACATATCCTTTGTCAATTTTGGAATGTAATTGAAATTTTTATCCTCTGATGTTGCAACGACATTCACTTTTCCATAACGTTTTGCCTCTTTAATTGCTTTTGTCGCCCATACACCGGTGTTGACATAATCAGCTTTTTTCTTTTCACCCAGCAGATTGAATGGAACCATGGAAAACTGCATTGATGCTCCGCCCTGAAGAAACAGAACCTGATAGTTTTCAGGTATATTCATCACTTCATGAAACAATGCTTCCGCCCCGTAAATGATTCCTTCATACTCAGGAGTACGATGACTCATTTCCATGACAGACTGACCGCTTCCCTGATAGTCAAGCATCTCTGATGCAGCCTTCTGCAGAACCGATTCAGGCAGTGCCGATGGACCTGCAGAAAAATTGTATACTCTTGCCATAACAATACTCCTTTGTTAATAGATAAATATATTAAATTGACTGAATTTTAATTAGCGCCGACAATACCCGCAGCTCACTGGTAATATCAATATTCTTTACAAAAACATTTTCTTTATTTATTGTCAAATGGGCATCGGTAAAATTAATTATGCCCCTCACCCCGCCATCCACAAGTCTGAGTGCCGCCTCCTCTGCTGCACTTTCAGGCACTGCAAGAATTCCAAGTTCAATATTCATCTTCTTTGCAATTTCAGTGATCTGATATGCAGGAAAAACACTGACTGACGTTTTGATAGTTTCAATCTTATTAGTACTTGAATCAAACCCGGCGACAATCCGGAATTCACTTTTAATATTCTGTGCGTAATTTATAAACGCAGTTCCAATTCGTCCAAGCCCAACCACGCATACTGCCTTATGCACTTCAAAACCGAATTTTTCCGCGATAGCATTTTTGAGTTTTATCACATCGTAGCCGCTTCCACTGCTTCCCACACTCTCAAGGCAGCTTATATCTTTTCTGACATTAGCTGATCCGTTTCCAGTCTGAGTACCAAGAACAGTAGATGAAACAGTCGCTATTCCTTGCCGTTCCATATCAACCAATATCTGAAATAAAGTACAAAGTCTATTGATTGCAGGTTGCGATATTGTGCTCAAAACAGCTCCTTGTGAATTATTTCACACTAAAGATACCATATTTTAAAGAAACTGTCAAGATTTGAATTGCAATTTTACTCTATATTTTGTTTTTATCTGTTTTTTGACGTTCTTCTGTGAATTATTTCACAGTTGAAATTTCTGAATTATCCCGAAACTCAAAAACAAATAAAATTGACCCATTAATGCATTAATTGCATAATTAATTCTAATTTCAGCAGTTGTATGCTTTTAGATAATGTAATTCTCTTAAAATGAGATATATTGCCTTAAAGAAATGACTGATCATGGAATGAATATTTATTTTAAAATTCAAGACTATTATTTGTAAATAGTTATAAAAACCTGAATTACGAAATATTTTTATTATTCGGAGTAAAAAAATGTCCACTGATGTAACGGAAGTTAAAAGACGCCTGCTGGCATTAATGAACGATCAGGTGATGGTTGATGAATATATATCCAGATTCGGACCGACTATTGACATTAAGCACCTAAAAGCAATCAAAGAGGAGCACAGTAAAGTACTTCAGCCTGTACAGGAAGAGGAAATTGGTGAAGATCCGATTTTTGAGTTGTCTGTCCGTTGTCCAGTCTGCGGAGGAAGCAAAATCATCAATTATGAACTTCGCGCTAAAAGCCAGCAGATTCTTCAGAACAAATTTCTGGTACCGGTTTATCATGGAGCAGGCGGATTTAAAACTTTGGACTACACACTTCTTGCTGCAACAGTCTGCCCCCACTGCCTGTTCGCATCACCGGATCGTAAAGACTTCGGACGATTTGATATAAGCACCCATTCAAATGTTAAAAGTCAGATATCACAGAATATCATCTCCTCTTTACAGGAAAAAGTATTCGAACGTAAAAACATTATTAAACATACAGGTAATCTTGAGGATTATTTCAGTCGTCCAAGATCAATTGAATCTGCCATAGACAGCTATCGTTTATCAATAGCACGTGCGAAAGTGGAAGCATGGTTTGAACAACCCTATTCATACTACAAACTTGGTTCATACTCACTGCGCATTGGAAAAATCCTCAGAGATATAAATAAAGATAATAATGCAGTATTAAAAGAAGCACTGGACTATTTCGAAGAAGCCTTTCGTACATCAAATTGTCCATCTGAAGAGATAGAAATGCAGGTAATCTATAATATTACAGCACTATATTTGAAACTCGGAGATCAGAAAAAAGCGAATTCATATATTGCTGTCTTTAATAATCTTCACAACACGCGCATTGAAGAGATGCGCCAAAACCCCGGACTTACCGCTGCAACAATTGACAAATGGGCAGACAGGGCCAAGTATTTATGGGAAGACCGTGACACTGAAGATCTTTTTAAGGACGAATGACATTTCTATTAAAAGTATTGTTTTGCAGATAATGGCAGGTTAAGTGCGCATGGTACGATTTGTCAAGCACACTGATCAGCCGGATTAATAATAAGAGAGGAAATTACTGATGTTCCGGTCATTGCTGATAGTTTTAATGTTTTCAGTTTTAATATTTGCAGAAGATAATATTGAGCGGATTAAAATAGCAGTACTCAATCTTAAAAATGCAAATGGAATTACAGTAACTGACGCAGAACTTATTTCTGACCGTTTACGAAATGAATTTTATTCAACACAACGCGTGGATGTAATGGAGCGCGATCAGATGCAGACTCTACTTAAAGAACAGGGTTTCCAGCAATCCGGAGTGACGTGCACAGACGAAGGATGCATGGTTGAAATGGGCCGTTTGCTTGGTGTCAAGCGTCTTATAATCGGCTCTGTTGGAAAACTTGGCTCAATGTACATGATAAATATTCGTGGAATAAATGTTGAGACAGGAATAGTGGAAAAAGTCGTTTCTGAAGATGTAAAGGGCGATATTGAGAACCTTGTTGAAATTCTTCCAAAAATTGCCGGCTTGTTTACAGGTACATACAAAGTTTCAGCTGAAATTTCCCATAAGGAACCCAAAAAAACAGTTGAACCTGCTCATGTAAAATCAAAACAAACTCCTGTGGTCAGTCTGCCTGAACATGATACCATACGTATAGATTGCGAAAATGCCATTCTTATGGAAGAGATAAGGTTCTCATCATCTGAAGTTGGAGTTTCAGTAGATTCATTTGATTTCAGGGAGCTGAATGAAAAAATTTCCAATGCAATTTCTGAAGCAATAGATGAAGATATTACTATAGTTCCGGGTAGGAGCCTTTCTGCAATCAGATGCAATACTCCTGTATTTAAAATCTCCGTAAAATCATATACTACAACCCCGGCCAGAGCAAATCAGCGTGAAGGTAAATTGAAAATCGCTGTTTCACTGTACAAATCAGCAAAAGCTGCCGCACCTCTCATTTCAGTGATCTTTGAAGAAAGCGGGAGCTGTCACTGGGGTGATGCCATACCACTGATGAATGCATTTGATGCTGCTATTGAAAAAATAGAAGATGACCTTGGGGATGAAGTCGAAAATTATATTGAGTAGCAACGATTGTCAGAAACAAAAGAAATGATTCTTTAAAACGATCATCAGTTTTTCTGCCCGGACAGGCAGATCAGAAGACTCTGACACATGAATTTTAAGGCATGACTCATTATTTACAAAATGATTTCTTCTCATGGAGCATCATGAAAACATACAAAGTTGACAATGTTGAATTAGTACTTGCGCATCCAGTCAATATTGAAACCGAATGGATCGGTCAGACTGAACCGATGCGCCAGTTGAAGGCTTGCTGGCTGTCAATTGACATCAAAGATTTACCGCTGACACCGCGCATCATAGGTTATCCCGGGATTGGAAAAACGACTCTTGCCATCGCCGCAGCAAAGGAACGCGGGCTGGATGTGTATATCATGCAGTGTACATCTGATACACGCCCTGAAGATCTTCTGATAACACCGGTATTGTCAGAGCAGGGGAAAATTTCCTATCACGCAAGCCCGCTTCTTACAGCCGTAATCTGCGGCGGAGTTGCAATCCTTGACGAAGGCAACAGAATGTCTGAAAAATCCTGGGCATCTCTGGCAGGACTTTTTGACAACAGAAGAATGATCGAATCTGTTGTTGCGGGTATCACGATCTGCGCGCACAAAGAGTTCCGTGCAGCAGTGACAATGAATGAAGATTCATCAACATTTGAAATACCTGATTATATAATGTCGCGGCTTCAGCCCGGAATTCAGATCCCTTTTCCGGACCGTCACGATGAGCTTCAGATACTTTCCTACAGCCTTCCGTTTTCGACATCTGAAACGCTTGACATGTGCGTCAATTTTCTTCAAAAAGCACACGGACTTGATCTCCCCTACTCTGTACGTGATGGAATTAATGCACTGCGCTATACTGCAAAGATGAAAAGCGCTGATCCATCTGAAGACACAGCATCTTTGTTTCAAAAAGCAATTGTTCAGATACTTGGTGAAGAAGCGCTCGATCTTGACACTCTGGCTACTAAACGGGCACTGTCCGGCGAACACATTCCATCAATGAATCTTGGTGATTTTTTCTTTTCTGATGATAACGATCTCAATCCTGATTCAGATTCAGAAACAGATGAGGAAAATGAGCGGTGAAATTTTCAGATTCACTAACGATAATACCGATACTTCATGGAAAAACCGTCTTCACGCGTCAGATACGGAAAATCTGCCTTGAGGAAAAGTTTGATTGCATTGCAGTTGACATTCCAGAGGTCTTTTCCTCTGATCTGGGCGCGGCGGTCGAAAAACTCCCGTTTATAAGTGCAGTATGTGCACGCGATGCAGGCAATAAAGTTTATTACATTCCAACAGATCCATGTGATGCGACAATTGAAGGAATCAGGCAATCTTTTCAGCTGCATATTCCGTATGCATGTGTGGGAGGCCCTGTATTATCATTAATCAAAGGGTTGCCGCCGCTTCCTGATGAGTATGCATCGGAGCTTATGGGTTCAGATCTCTATAATACACTTTGTCTTCAAACCATAGGCAATAATTGCGGTGATACTGAAACTGATCTTGCAGGACAATACATAGCCAGCCGCATACACTCACTGCAGGCAACATTTAAGAAAATTCTTTTAATTGTAAATTTCCGTAATTTTATCCGTACGATTTATTATTTACAGAAAGAGGAATCGTACAATAAATCATTTGCAAAGCCTGCTGAATATGAAATTATCAGCAAATTTATAAATCCGGACCATTTGTACTTCGCACTTGGTGAACTGCCGTTTATTACAGGTAAATTTGAAAAAGAACGTTATGATCCATTTGCAGAGAACTTTGATATTATAAATGTCATAAAGGACCTGTTTCGGGAAACCCGTGATGATTACTTTGAGGAGAAGGATGAGATCAGTACACTTTCTCCTGTAAGGCTTCAGACAGCACTTACATTTCTAAGAAATCTTACTATTATGTCAAGCAATCTTATTCCGTCTCTAATGGATATCATCGAAAGTGCCAAAGGTGTCGGAGGCAATGCATACGCTGTCCGGATTTTAAAAAGCGCCAAATTCTATCCCTTTTTCTCAATTGAAAACCAGTCCGATATGATGGGTGTCGGTATCAGTAAAGTCAACATTCCGCAGTGGGGCAAAGGCCTTGGCGCGGTGAATCTGTTCCGTGATATGCAGTTGCAGTGGCGCACAATAGAGATAAAACCTGATCCATCAATGGATCAGAAGAAAAAATACCGTTTTGCCTGGAATCCATACGGGATGTGCTCTCATATTCCCGAGGACCGTAAGATTGAAAATTTCAATACGCATATCAGAACAAAGGCATTGAGAGTACTCACTGAAGATTATGTTAAAAATGAAAAATTTACAACGTCAGTTAAAGATGGTATTGACATAAGAGAAACACTCCGTAACTGGCACACCGGCAGTATTTACGTAAAGGAAATACCTCCATCACGCGGCAAAATTGACACTGTAGTAATCATCTTCGATGCACTTCATGATGAAAACTATCCTCATTACGCAACATGGTACGCAGAACATCCTGATGAGTCAACGCTCTCTTTTTATGGTACAGATCCGTTTGCCAATATGACAGGGCCCGGAATTGCACGCTGTTATTATGGCGGCCTTGCACTGCTTTATCCGCCGCGCTCAATACCCGATGTTTTTGAGGTTTCAGAGCACCTGAGCCTTAAAAATATGGCCTCACGCCTTACCTACGGTTCGCTCCTTTTCAGTGGAGAAAAAAATGTCGCCTATGTTGCAGCAAAAAAACCTGACTCCGGGCTTAAAAACATGGCTTCAAAACTCGGCAGACACCTTGTATGGCTCCCGCTCTCGTCCTTTTCAAATGAAACCTTGCGAAAACTGCGCCGGTTCCATATACTTAATGGTAAGGATGTGCGAAGCTGGGCAGCCAGATTTATCGGAGATTAACTATTTCTACTTTGTTAGAATACTGAAAATAACTTTTGTAAGCGGAGTCTAAATGAGCAAGTGAGAATTCGCGAAATAGCAATCGTTTCGGCTCCGCTCAACGATCGGTGTGTTATTCTAACAAAGCAGAACTATTAATTAATCAGAAATACCTCCAGGTGGCCGAAACTTGAGCACTCCCTCAAATACTTGATTTTTTATCATGGGAAATACATGTGATTAAATATTCACTGACTGTACTGCTTATACTAATATCTGCAAATGTCACATTTGCAGAACATAAAAATAAATATGATACAATTTTTTTTAAAAATATTGAAAATAAAATAAGAGAAGATTACCGTACATGCACTGGTATTGATTCCGCAATATCACTTAAAAAATTAATTCAATGGAAGCAATCAATTGACAACGTTATTGGGCGTAAAGATTATCAGCAGATAATAAAAAAATTCCATGCAGATTCGCAAAATACAACCTCTGGAGTTTCACCATGCGAGATAGTTGCATGGTATGAGAAAAAAGTGAAACAACAGATAATAAAAGACAGTCTATCCAAAGAATTAAAGGAAAAAAAAACTGTTCAGAATGCAGATTCACTGTTCGCATATAAGGAATTGTCAAGAGCAGCCAAATCGCAATGTAATCTTCATGGTATTCCATTTGGTATAACTCATCGCAGTGTAGTAAGACTTTTAAACGATAATGGAATAACAGAAATCACCGGCGATACATTAACTATAAGTTATACAGACAATTCAGATCCTGCATTCAACACAACAGCACTCTATTTTGACAAGGACAAACTATTTTACAAATATGAAATTGAAAGCATCAGCGGTTCTACGGATTCTCTTGACAAATACATTCGCCCCCTTGCAGCTGCGCAAGCCCTGTTCTTTGAGAAAAAAGCAGGCATTCCGGCACAGGTTTACAATTATATCGGACTGACTGATATTACAGAGCATAATTTGTCAATTATCAGGAAATGGTCACTGAAATCAGAGGATATTTATATCGGACTTTCTCTTCATAATAATCGTTTCTATGCAAAAACAGTTGTTATAGAAAAAAAAGCAGTTTCACCTGAATAATCTGCCAGTTCAATATCATCTGATATCAGATTAATACCTGAACAATTTTATGAGTTGAAGAAGAGTCAGAAAAGATGCAGCAATTGATGAGTTATTACATATGCAAGCATGAGAAGAACCGTAATATCAATAATAATATGACATACAATAATATAAACCGACGGTACGGCACGTTTATATGTCCTGGTTGTTCTTGCTGCAACGATATCTGATTGGGTTTTCTGCATAGTTTTATATATCGGATTTTTACCTGTTCTTTCAGGACTATTTTAAAGCTATATTCATAATAGATATTTATTGTTTTTCAGTTATTAAAGTGCATTTGATATGATAAATATTTAAACAAGCAAATTCAGTGTGTTATTTAAGGTGCTTGAAATATTCCATATCAAAGTATCCATGATCAATTATTTTTCTGATTATACACTAAATATTATTTAACAACAATGGAAAATATGCCTTTAAAATCATTAAAAAAATTTCAATGGGGTGATATACTGGTTTGTATGTTTTTGCTTGCCGGTGCGGCATTTTCTATTCCTGTCATGATAAACAGCGAACCGCAAACCGTTAGAGTTTTCAGGGATAATGAAATACTGGCAACCTATCCTCTATATCAGGACAAGGAGCTTACATTTGCCGGATTTGGATCTGGTAAAAAGCCACTGTGTATTACCATTAAAAATAATTCAGTCGCAATTACAGAGTCTGACTGCCCCCATCATCTTTGTGTAAAAAGCGGCCCGATAAGCCATCCAGGCCAGCAGATTGTCTGCGCACCAAATCACATTCTTATTACTATATCCTCTAATAGTACTCAAAAAGAGATTCCTGATGGAATTGCAAGATAATACTCAAAATCAATCTGAAATTTTTACAAAAGCATTATGGATTCTTATAGCCATATCACTTAGCGCTTTAGAGATGCTGCTGCCGCGAATACCTCTTCTCCCATGGCTTAAACCTGGGTTTGCAAATGTTATAACAATTATGTGGATTATAAAATATGGTGTTACAGATGCCCTGCTCTTCTCTTTTTTAAAATCATGGATTACAAGCTTCTATTTCGGTTTCTCATTTACTTCATTTCTCCTGAGTCTGGGTGGCGGAATTTTTGCAACCATTGTAATGGGTAATGCGTGGTTATTATTTGGAAAACAGAGAATACTTGGTACAATCGGTATTGGGATGGTTGGAGCACTTGCGCATAATTGCGGCCAGATCTGCATTATTTATCTTACGATGGCCAGAAATTCTTTTATCTTTTATCAATTACCTTTTATGTGCGCCGCAATAAAAATTCCGTGAACTGCAATAGGTGCAAGTGTCCCTTTTTTCATTAAATTACTAAACTTCGATCCTAATCACTTGTCAAATAATAAATTGCAGAAAAACAAGTCATATTCTGATATGCAAAGGGCCGGAGCAATTCACGGAATTTTTATTTTTATCTTTTGTATATCTATAATTTTTATCAGGAATTTATTATTTCTATTTATAAGCATGCTGTTTTTCACTGCTGCAGTACAATTTTTAACAGGATTCTCGGTAAAAAAGGTATTTCATCCACTGAAATTCTGGCAGTTTTTCATTTTTATCGCGATTGTATATCTCTTTTTTTCGTATGGTACAAAAATTCATTGGATACCTGTTTTAACAGTAGAAGGCGTTACGGAAACTTTATTACAGTTTTTAAGATTGTGGATCTGGCTTGAAGCATCACTTTTACTGACGCATTTCAGATTTCACATGTTTTTCTTTTCACTTCTGAAAAAGCTGTTTCCATCAGGCAGTACAATTTTCAGTGCCGGACTTATTGCACTTGAATATTTCCCTGAAATGCTGCAATTCTCAAAAAGTCCGGAATCACGTGCCGGTCTGAATTTTTTTAGAAATCCTGTAAAATCACTTGAATTATATATCAGAAGGCATATTGAAAAAATAGCATCTGATTCCTGATAGCTTTATGTGATTCCAAAAATGCAATTTCCCGCAATCATTTGTCTATAATTAATAAAAATCAAATTATTACGCGATAATAAAAATTGTGATTAAATGTTGATTTTAACAGGTCACCTTGATAACATATAGATAGATTGTGCTTAATCGATTAACTTAAGGGGATATTTTTACCATGAATTTCAGAAGCATAACTATCATCACATTGCTTTTTTCATTATGTATTGGTGCTGCACCTAAAAAAGATGCAACCCGGTCGTTTAATATTCTTATTGCACTGCCATCAGATGTTTCAGTGCAGAAAGGCAAAAACAACTGGGCAACAGCCTTTTTTGATACCTATATCCGTTTCAGACTTGAACCTCTGAAAGAGATTAATTTTCTTTCAGATGAAAAAACATATCAGTATATTCCGTCAATATATACATATACTCAGGTCCAGGAAAACCAGTACTACGCAGCAGCACAGAAAAGTGGATGCACACATATACTATTTCCGCATTTTGAATTGACAAAGAACAAAACTGCAATGATGGAGTTCAGTTTACTCGCAGTGTCATCGAAAGAAAATATTGTATCATTTGACAAAGAGTTTCCGGTTGATCAGATCGCATCACAGATTGACTCCATGCTTATTAAATTTTTTCCTCAGATCAATGTAAATCTTACTGCTCAGAGCAGCAGATTTTTTCAGATAGTAATTGCCGGTCCAAATTTCAAATCAATAAAACAATTAGGCGAAATTCTCTACGATGAACGTACCCTGAATAATCCCTCATACAGCAAACTGGCAAACGAATATGAACGATGCATTCAGAAAGATCCCACTCTTCTTATTGCACATTCTGCATGCAGCGAAGCCATGATGAAAACAGGACAATACGAGAAAGCATCGAAGTACTTGAAGCAGCTGCTTGATCTTGTTCCTGTACACACAGACCTTTTTATCTCTCTTGCCAAATCATACAGACTCAGCAATAAGATTAATGACGCGTTTCTGATTGTGTCAAAATTTGATCAGATGGGACTTATGACAATCCCTTATCTTTTTGAAAAGGCAAAAGTTTTTGAGGAAATGAAACAGCAGACAAATGCATATAAAGTATACTATAAAATTCTCCAGACTGAACCGACACATAAGGATGCACTTTTATTCTGCGCCAGATATCATAATAATGACAACAAATTCAACAATTCTCTGCCGTTTTCAGATGCACTTCTGAAAATTGACAATTCAAACGGATACGGCTATTTTGAACGCGGAAGAAGCATGCTTGGTTCAGGCAGGATCGATCAGGCCTGCACGTCACTTCGTAAAGCGAATGAACTTCAGCCATCAGACCCGCTGCTTTCAGAATACCTCGGTGATGCACTTGCAAAGTTGGATAAATTTGATGATGCGGCTCTTTGGTATAAAAAAGCATTACAGTTAAGTGCAAAGAATACCACACTGCTGCTTAAAACATCTAAGGCAATTGAGAACAGCGGTAAACCGGCTGATGCACTTGAACTGCTCAGGAAAAATGCTGCCGCATATTCCGGAGAACCGGTAATCAGTAAAAATATCGGCTTGCTTGAATTTGTAAATAAAAATTACAGTGCGGTAATCGCGCCGCTTAATGAATACCTGAAAAAGGATCCAAATGATTATGAGGTTCTGTATACACTTGGCGAATCATACGAGAAAACTGGAAATACAGATGCAGCCCTTGAAACATATCAGAAGGCACTGCCACGTACAAATGATAAAGTTAAGTGCAATATTTCAATAGCCCGGATATATCTTCTGAAAAAGGACACAAAATCATCACAGCAGATTCTAAGAGAAATTATCTCACAGCGTAAAGTTAAAGGCGTTTACAGTATGCTTGGTGATGCAGCCCTTTTGAATAACAATAATAAAGAAGCGCTTACAAGTTATCTTAAGGAACGTGAACTGCATGGAAACGACAAACTTGTTCAGGAGAAAATTGCACGTTTACTTTTTGTAACAGAATCATTTGGCCAGAGTTCCATTGAGTATAAACGTTTACTGCAGATAAACCCTGATCATCAGGAAGCCCGCTATTACATCGCAATTGTCATGCTTAAAGATGGTAATTTAAGCGGAGCTGAGAGTGTACTGCGCGAAGCGCCTGCCTATGGCAGCGGTTCACTGGAAATACATTATTTACTGGGCAGTGAATTTTTTGACAAAAAAAGCTATAAAAGGGCGATAGAATATTTTGACAATGCTTTGGTAATTAAAGCAGATCATGAAGACGCTCTGAGAAAATGCGCTTTATCAGAAATCAAATCAGGCAATGAAACTGATGGTGCTGAAAGATACATGAAACTTTTTGATATTAACAATTCAAAATATTCAAATCTTCTTGCTGAGGCAGGACATCTGTTCTTTAAAAATGAATCGAATGCAAAAGCAGCCGCTGCATATATGCTTTTTTTAAACAAAGGGTTTACAGATCCTGAAGTCAACAGAAGGTATGCAGAGATTGAATATACAAATAAGAATTATCAGAATGTATGTTCTTTACTTAAAAACATCAGCGGAAATTCTGCTGAAGAAGCGAACATTATGCTTTTTCTTGCTGATTCACGTTGTCAGACAGGTGATTACAAGGGTGCGATACCTTTACTGAACAGGATATTGCCAAACGATCAAAGTAATAAACTCGCAATAAAGCTTGCGGCGGTTTCGTATGAAAAAACAGGTGATACTAAAAAAGCAATAGGTTTTTATGAAGCATATTGCAGACTGCCAAAAGACAAGGATTTCGTTTCAGTCTCCTATCATCTTGGAGAATTGTATGAATCAGTGCAGATGGTTGACAATGCCATTAATCAGTATGAATTGACACGAAAATTATTCCCTGAAGATCTGCGGTTTCATGAACGGCTGAGTCTTATCTATATCAATAAATCAATGTGGAAACAGGCTCAGGACGTTCTTGAAAATGCAATTGAATCTCCTGAAGCAAAACCGGATTTTCTTAAAAAACTCGCACAAACCTATCGTTCAAGAGATGCTGTTGAAAAGTCAATCAGCACCTGGAAAAAATACCTTGAAAAAAGCAGTGATGATGCAGACGGGTGGAAAGATCTTGGTAAAATTTATTATTCGCAGCAGAAATATAGCGATGCCATTGTTGTTCTGAATAAGGCATATCAATTAAAACCGGCAGACTTCGGAATCAATGCGATTCTTGGAAAAACTTATGTGGAAGCAAATGAATACAAAAAGGCAATTGTTTCGTTGGGACATGCACGAAAAGCAAAAGCAGATGATCTGGAAATGATTGAACTTACTGCAAAATGTTACCGAAACATAAAAGAAACATCAAGCCTTGCAGCACTGCTTAAAGAGTGGATCACTCTTGATCCTAAGCGTTATGATATTAAAATGGAACTTGGATCGATATATCTCAATGAACGTGAGAGTGATAAGGCCCTTGAATACCTTAAAGACGCAGTTACTTTTCTGCCGACAGAATACAGACCAAATCTGCTGCTTGCACAGGTATTTGAAATTATGGGAAATGACAGTTTACGTCTTCAGCATCTCAAAAAGGCTGCAAAACTCAGTCCTGACAACTGGGAAGTGAGTTATGAATATGCAAGATATTATCTGTCAAAAAACAAACTTCAGGATGCACAGAAGGAGCTTGTCAAGGTAATTTCAATAAAACCGGAACATGCCCAGTCACACTATGAACTGGCATTATTATTTATTGAAGACGACAAAAACAGTGATGCTTTATCAGAAGTTACTGCAGCCCTGAAGTATGAACCTGAGAATGTTATTTACAATGCAGTAACTGCCTATGTGTATTCACTTAACAATATGCCGAATGAAGCCATTGCATCAATTAAAACGGCACTTAAAGGCAGCTCACAGAATCCACTTATCTACTACTATGCTTCTCAGGTTTACAGACTGTGCAATAACCAGGCATATGCATTTGACAATGTCAACAAGGCACTTCAGATTGACGCAAACTTTGCAAAAGGATACGATGCCCTGGGAGACCTCTATTTTGAAGCATTCAAGTTCAAAGATGCTTCAACGAACTACTTTCTCGCATGGGAAAAAGGCGGATATACCGCTCACCGGGCACTCAACCTTGGAAATGCACTTTCAAGCAACCTTCAGTTCAATGAAGCAAAGGGGTTTTATGAATCGATACTTAATCATGATTCCCCGTCAAGTGAAGCTGTTTACAGAACTATATATGCTTATTGTAAATTAGGAGATATAAAAAATGCACGCAGATTTCAGAAGTATTTTCAAAAAGATGCAGCTCCATGGATGCAGCTTGCGCAGGGAATACTCTATGAAACTGAAAATAATCCGGAAGCTGCTCTGACAGCCTACTCAATAGCGCAGAAGATAGCTCCTGACAATCTGCTTGTATATGGCGGTTTCGGGAGAATTTATGCACAGCATGGCAAGATTGATTTGTCAATTGATAATTTCAGACTTGCGATGAAAGACTCTCTGAATGTTCAGAATTATATCGATATTGCAACAGTTTTTCAGGAAAAAGGATTAGTTGACAGCGCACTTGCATACTATGAAAAAGTCAATTCGCGTTTTCCTGAACACCCATGGGTGCAGATTTATATTGCCACTCTGCAGTCACAGCAGAATGATCATAAGGCAGCAATCGCGACATTGCACCGCGGCATTGAATATCACTCGTCTGATCCGATGCTTCATTTTCTTCTTGGTCAGGAACTTGAGCAGAGCGGGAACTTTGAGGACGCAATCAGTGAATATCAGATATCACTTAAAACAGGTAACGGTCAACCCATAGAAGCATTGAGAAATATAGGTACCATTTACCTTCAAAAACTGATAAATGACAAAAAGGCAAAAGAGTACTACAAAAAATATGTAAAGGCAGGCGGAAATAAGGAAGAGGTCGCTGATGCAATGAAATAACTGGATAGAATCCAAATCCCAGGCATCCGCTGACCAGATGTGATGTTATTGATGGGGCCTGTCACACTTGCCCCATCAATAAATCGCCTGTCCTCTCATCACGCACGATTATCCCAAAACCCTTGAATCGGATAACTATAAAATTCAGAAAAATAAATTTATTTTATCGACCTTCCCAAAGCTCCTTGACCATATTATTTTTAAGGCCTGGAATCAAAAAGAACAGGGTTAAATAAGAAGATTATGCAACGAGGGCTCAATGATTGATTTTACCAAGGGTCTTAATGACAGCCAGCGTAACGCTGTGCTTCATAACGAAGGACCGCTTCTTGTTCTTGCCGGTGCTGGAAGTGGAAAAACACGGGTGCTTACAATGCGTATTGCCCGTCTGGTTCATGAAAAACGTTGTAAACCTGAAGAAATTCTTGCAGTTACATTTACAAATAAAGCCTCGCGCGAGATGAAGGAACGTGTTTCCCAGCTTTCATCAGAAAAAACTGCCGATCTGATGACACTCTGCACCTTCCATAGCCTTGGAGTAAAAATTCTCAGGGAAGATGGCGAAAAGATCGGGCTGAAAAAAACATTTTCAATTATTGATGAGCATGATAAGATCGGTACACTCAAAAGTATAATGCGTGCAAACGGTGTCCGCGGGCTGAAAAATGAAGATCCTGAAGAGTTTGCAACAAAAATAAGTCTTGCAAAAAATGCCTCGCTTGATCCCGACAACTACAAGGAGGCAAACCCGGATGAGCGAAAAATCAACCGGGTTTACAGCTCATACAACTCAATTCTTCTTAAAAATCAGACAGTTGATTTTGATGACCTTCTGCTGCTGCCGCTGCAGCTCTTTACAAGGCATCCTGATGTACTTGCAAAGTATCAGAAACGGTACTCCTTTGTGTCAATCGATGAATTTCAGGACACAAATACAGTACAGATGAAACTTGCATCATTTTTAGCGCTCCCGCAGAATAATCTCATGGTTGTCGGTGATGATGATCAGGGGATATACTCATGGCGCGGTGCGGAGATAGAAAACATACTCTCCTTTTCAAGCAAATTCCGTAAATGCACGACCATTATTCTTGACAAAAACTACCGCTCTACACATCAGATTTTCGCGGCCGCACATGCTGTTGTCGCAAACAATCGCGTTCGTAAACTAAAAGAGATTACAGCTGTTGCCGGTGATGGCGATCCGATCATGCACTATAAGGGTGATGATGAAGAAGATGAAGCTATGTGGGTCGCCGAAAAAATTGCCGAGCATAACGAGCATACATCATTCAGCTACAAAGACCATGCTATACTTGTAAGAACCAATGCAATGATGCGGCCCTATGAAGAGGAGCTGCGCCGTAAAGGTGTTCCCTATCGGGTCAGCGGAGCAATGAGTTTTTACGAACGCAAAGAGATTAAAGACATGATCGCATATTTACGTTTTTTTGCAAATCCCGATGATGAGTTGAGTATGGCAAGAGTGCTTAAAGTTCCCAATAAAGGCATCACCCCATCAACGCTTGAGCTGCTTGATGAGTTTGCGGCATTCAGAAGAATGAGCCTCTGGGAGGCTATGAAACGTCACTCTGAACTTGAAAAAATCAGCGACGGTCAGCATGGACTGATCAATGCATTTATTGAATTCTTTAATAAATTCGATAAATTATTTGAAACAAACACGCTTGCCTTGACAGTACGAGACCTGCTCAATGACACCGGATACCTCGCTCATATGGCAAAAGCATACAAGGATGATGACTCTCTTAAGATGCGTATGGAAAACATTGACGAACTGCTTCATGGAATTGAATATTACGAGCACAAATTTCGCAAGAAAAAGCCGACACTCGCTGGCTATCTTCAGGAAGTTGCCCTTTTGTCATCTGAAACAAAAGAAGAGGATGAAAGCAAACAGAGAGGTGTCACACTCATGACACTTCACAAGTCAAAGGGCCTTGAATTTCCTGTAGTATTTCTCGTTGGACTTGACAAAGACTACATTCCGTCACCGCGGGCAATTGAAGAGGGAAATATCGATGAAGAGCGGCGCTTGTTTTATGTCGGCATGACCCGTGCCCAGAAAAGACTTTTTCTCACATATCCCGGAACAAAAGTTTTCAGAGGAAAGCAGAAAACAGTAACTCCATGCCCTTTTCTGCGGGAAATCCCTGAAGAGTTCCTCGACGGAAAAATCGGCCAGAAACAGGATGATGAAAAGCTTGAATATGTTGATAGTTTTTTTAAAGAGATGAAAGAAAAATTTAAACTATCAGGAGACGATGAAAATTAAAACAACATACGATTCCAGCCAGTATGATTGATTTACAGAACCTGAATACTGGTTTTGCCAGTTGTGCTGCGAATTATCCAAAATCCGCTCAAGATGTAAATATTAATCCATTATGAAATACCGTTTTTTTAATAACACCTATAAATAAATTGCCTGAACACACTCATAATTATATAATCCATTAAGAAGTTTTTCTATTTTCATACTTATCGGTTTCGAGTCACGTTCGATCTTTGCAGACTCGGTTGCAATTGACATGTTATACACTGATTGTAAATAACACCACAGTTTGAAAAAAGAAGCAGCTTCTATTCTCAGTTGTTAATACAATAAATAAGCATTTATTCATTAGAGACAGTTTTCTTATGATAAATAAACTGACTATATTTTCTGATTCAGAAGAAACAATATCACACATTCAATCAGCACTTGGAACAGACGAATTTGAATATTCTTTTTTAAATATTCAATTGTTGTCAGTTGACAAATTAAATAGCACTGAGTCCGATATGTTAATTATTGATACTGATGATAATTCAGTTGATCATATACTTGAACTATTAAATAAGCTTGATCTGAATTCATTGCCTTTTGTAATATCATTTATCCTTGAAGACAGATTTATTCCCTTATTTAAGTGTTTTTTTATTTCTTTTAAAGTCCACTTTTTCATTCGCCCGATCAGAGATTCTGAATTTTATATAAGAATTTTAAAATATTTATATCTTTATAATGAAGATCAGAAAATACTTGACAATCAAAAACAATTGAATTGGAACTTGAACAATCAGAGCTCCAGACTTGACACAGCATTGGAAATCGCCGGGTATCAGAGTAATCTTCTGGATCTTATGCTTAACAGCATTCATTCAGGTATTATCGCTGTTGACCCATCGGATACTGTTGTAATGATGAATAAAAGATCAGAAAAAATCTTTAACACAAGCTGCTCAAAATCCATAGGAAGATCATTATGGGACATCGTTTCATCAGAGCTGCATCATTATATTGCAAATATTCTATCGTTAAGCGATACAACAAATCCCTTTGGAAATGTCTATACATTAAAACATCCTGATGGTACGATCTGCTATTTAAATATTTCAGTGAAAGATTTTCTTGACAATGACAAAAATATAAATGGAAAGATTATAATTTTTGATGATGTTACATCCAAAGTAGACGCATACAGGCTTCGTAATTCATTCTCTACCATTGTATCACATGAACTTAAAACACCTCTCACAGTAATTAATAATTGCATTGATTTGCTGAAAATGACAGATGTATCAAAGGCACAGAGTCAGATCATTGATGATATTACTGAAGCTACAGAACGCAGCAATGAACTCGTTTCCAATATTCTTCATATTATCTATCTTAATGGAATAAATATTCATCCACTCTATCGGAAACTATACTTTTCTGAATTATCAGATAAGATTTTTTCTGATTTTCAACAGAAAATCATTCATAAAGGTATTAATGTAATTAAAAATAAATTTATTGAAGAATCATTCTTTTTCACAGATATGAGCCTCATCATGATGATACTTTCAAATGTAATTGACAATGCAATAAAATACAACAGAACAGATGGTAATTTATTCTTTACTATTTCTAAAGTTGACAATCAGATTTGTTTTACAATTAAAGATGAAGGCAATGGAATAAATCCGGAAACAGCGGATTCTCTTTTCCAATGCTTTCTTCAGGGTGAGAACAATATGACACGTATTCATAGCGGAATGGGTGTCGGATTATATATTGCAAAAAAAGCAACAGAACTGATAAATGGCAAGCTTTCTTTTACTTCTTCCATCGGAGAAGGATCTACATTTGCGATTTACATTCCTTTTGTAAATATTTCAGATATTTGTTAATTTAAAGGAGCCATAGTATGGATAAACCAAAAGTATTGATAATTGATGATGAACCTCTGATTCTGAAATCAACATCGATGATTCTTGAATATAGCAATATGATAGTTGTAACGGCAAAAGATGGTGAAGAAGGAATGTTTCTGGCGAAATCTTCCAGTCCGGATATCATTTTACTTGACATTATGATGCCTGGTTTGAGCGGATGGAGCGTTTTGGAGTCCCTTAAAGCTGATTCCTCAACATCATCAATACCAGTAATTGTATTTACAGCAAAAGAATGTTCAGCTGATGAAAAGGTTAAATATGAATCACTTTACTGTGATTTGATTCTGAAACCATTCAAATCAAAGACATTAGTTGAAAAAATAGATTTACATCTTTACGGTAAATGACATGAACAGATCCGTTTTGCCATCTGTTAACATGTCGGTATTTTCTTTTATCAATTTGCATAATCAGATTAATTTTTTAATTTTAATACTGACAATGAACAGGTCTGTTTATTTGCGTTCAATACATTTACGCATTATTATCAGGAGAATATGATGAGCATTGACACTTGCTACTATGAAGATTTTATTGAACTGCTTCCGGTAGGAGTCATTTTGATTGGTGGAGATCTTCAGATCAAGGGATATAATACAAAGGCAATTGAACTTATCGGCATTGAAGATGCGGATATTCTCATTGGCAATATAAATAAACAATCATATAATACTCTCCTGTCATTTGCATCGAAAATGTTTTCCAATAATACATCATCAGCTCAACAGCTTATTGAACTGAACAATAATTTTCTCTCATTTACAGCACAGATGATAAACAAGAACAACCATCAGGACCTGATAATCATCATTAAGGATTCAACAAGTATCAACAGCCTGGAAAAAATACGCAGAGACTATATCGGAACAATTCTTCACTCCATAAGGACACCTCTTGCAACACTGACTAATTCTTTAAACATTCTCAGTACTACAGCCTCAGAACTTCTTACAGGCGATAAAGCAGAAGCGCTGGCCATGAGCATTTCTGAAGTGCTCAGGCTAAATGTACTTATTGACAATTTAAAAGAATTATTTTACATTGAAAGCAATCTCGCCCAAAGCCAGATAAGACTTGTGCAAACAACTTTTAAATCATTGATTGACAATGTACTTAAACTTCTTTTTCAAAATGATGATATTTCAATGCAGAATCTTAACCGTTTTTCAATTGAAGGTGATCAGAATATTCTTATAAATATTGATATAATAAAAATGACGCAATCAATTTACAATATTTTAAAAAATGCAATCATTTATTCACCCCCTGACAACCCTGTCTTTATTTCTATTTGTAAAATTGATACGGTTGTTGTAATTGAGATAAAAGACAGCGGAATAGGGATACGCAGTGAAAATATGTTATCAGTTTTTTCAAAATTCTTCCGTGAGGACAATGATGTGAACCGGAAGAATTATGGCTATGGCCTTGGACTATTTCTTGCCAAATCATGGATCGAACTTATGAACGGAACAATTATTTGTGAAAGCAGTCAATCTGCAGGAACAGTTTTCACAATTACACTTGTAAATAACAATATGCGGGAAAAATCATGAATGCAAATATTGACATTTTAAAACAGTTGGAGCAAATTGAATCACTTCCTACACTGCCTGTTATTGTACAGAAAATTCAGCAGGTTCTTTCCAGCGACAGGTCAAATATGAATCAGATTGCTCTTCTGATTGCAAAAGATCAGGCAATTTCAGCAAAAGTTATTCGTCTTGTCAACTCAGCTTTTTTTGGTCTCAGAAATCGTGTAACAAGTATACAACAGGCAATTGTACTTCTTGGCCTGAACTCAGTTACAAACATTGTACTTGGTATTTCAGTTATTAAAATTTTTTCCATTAATAATTCTGATTCATTATTCAACAGAGAATCATTCTGGATTCACACTTTCGGAACAGCCCTCGGCGCGAAACTAATTGCGATCGAACTCAAACGTGACGAACCGGAGGATTTTTTTCTTGCAGGTTTGCTTCATGATATTGGAATTCTTGTAATTGATCAGTTTTTTCACGAATTGTTTATTGATGTTCTCAATGCAATTAATAAAGATCATATAGATCTTAAGAATTCTGAATTGAAAGTGTTTGGAGTTACTCATCAGGAAATTGGAGAAGTTATTGCACAGAAATGGAAACTGCCATCAATAATAACGCATTCAATCAGATATCATCTCAATCCATTTGTTGCACCTGTCAATACACCTGAACGTACAAATGATATATGCATGATCGTACACATGGCCGATATAATGGCAAATAACAAAGATATCGGCTGCGGCATACATATTGACAGCAAACCAATAGACCGGAAAGTATTCAATACTGTTAAAATAACCGAAGAGCAAATTGATGCCCTCTTTCTGAATGTCACTACTGAAGTTCAGGGACTTATGAAAGAATGGGGCTTATAGGGTATCAGAATGAATAGAGATATTGACAAACCCAGTGATGATCAGAGTGATTCTCTTTCCATAGAACATCTGCAGAAGCAGCTGGATGATCTGGAATATCAGGAAATTATAAAGTCATTGACAGATGATGATCTGAAGGAAAAAGGTATTTTAGATTCAGATGGTACTAATCCGGAATTCAAGGGAAAGAAATATATAACTGACAAAGAACAGCTCTGCTTTGAACAGTCAATTGATTTTTACAGAATCACTGATAGTACATCTTTTGACAGATTGATTCCTGAAGAATATCAGTTTATTGACAATGTTGAAAGTAAAGTACTCATTGCAACTCAAAAGGCAGGTAATTCATCATCTGTAATGGCAGGTGAAAATGTTTTACATGAAATTACCGGTGAAACATGTTCCTATTATTCGAAAATAAAGGGAAAAGTACTCATATTGAACGATTTACTTTGTGTACTTCCAGCGGACATAGATTGCATGGCAGTGACTACAGTCAGTCAGGATCGCCTGGATGCATATGCAGATCTGTCACCGGGACTTGGAGATGGAAAAGCTCTGACTGTTGAGTTTGTTAAAAACCTGATGATGAAACAGAATATTACTTTTGGAATTATCGATAATGAAATTGAGTCGGCAGTTGAAAAAGTAAATAATAACCGCAAAACAGTAAAAAACATACACATTGCACATGGATATGATCCAATACCGGGAAAAGATGGCAGTATCGAATACTTTTTTGATTATCAGACTAAAGAATATGATTTTGCAATACTGCCAGACGGCCGTATTGACTATCGTAATATAAAGAATATACCAATGGTAAAGCGTGATCAGCAGATAGCCAGAGTTATAGAACCCAGAGACGGCACCTGCGGCGTTGACATATTCGGAAAACCGCTGGAAGCGCCGAAAGGCAGGAAGGCAATCCTCACAGCAGGCAATGGCGTTACTGTTTTAAAAGATACAAATGATTATTATGCAGCAATTGATGGCATTATTATTCTCAACGGCTCACTCATTGAAGTGATGGAAAGCTATATAATAGGCGGCGATGTTGATCTGTCAACCGGAAATATTGTTTTTACAGGAAATGTATTTGTCAACGGGACAATACTTGAGGGCTTTATTGTAAAAGCCGGCGGTGATATTATTGTTTCAAAAAATGTCGAATCAGCCCATGTTGAAGCAGGCCGTGATATAACAGTATTGGGCGGTATTATTGGAAAGGCGAAAAGTCTTGTTTCCGCCGGACGTGATGTCAGAGCAGGCTATGTACAGAATGCCAGAATCGAAGCCCAGGGTGATATAATAATCAAAAATTTTGCTGTCAACAGCACTCTGTTTACATCAGGTAATCTCATTATTAAAGATCAGAAAGGTTCTTTAATCGGCGGTGAAGCATATGCTCAAAAATTAATTGATCTGAAAAGTCTCGGTTCTCCTGCCGGTACCAAAACGTATGTTGAATTAGGAACCGATTTTTTACTTAAACGAAGAATATCCGAAATTGATGAAATTATTTCTTTTTGTCAGCAGAACATCACAAAACTTGACAATTCCCTCAAATTTGTCATTCTTGATGCTCAGAAAAATAAAGACCTGCTTATATCAAAAAAAAGTATAATTAAAAAAGCTATTGACAAAAAGAAGGAACTTGAAACCAGATTAAAAATAATCAGTATGAAAAAATATGACCTTGAGAAACAGCAATTCAATAAAGATGAATGCATTATAAAAATAAGAGATAATTGCTATCCGGATGTAATTATTCGAATAAGAGAGGGAAAACTTAAAAATGACACAAAACGAATGAATATTATGATTTATTTTGACCGGACAACTGATGAAATAATCATTGCACCAGGCTGAGATTCATATTTTTTCTATATTGATAATCAAATAATCTGCGTTATCAACTTGACCACACCCGTTGCTTCATACCATTTTCTGTACACACAATTATTAAGGAGTTCAAATGTCAGCAAAAGATAACGCTAAAAATAATTTTATCGAAAAAATACAGAATAACCCCTACCCCGGACGTGGAATTGTAATCGGCAGATCTGATGAATCAACATGGCAGATAATTTACTGGATCATGGGAAGAAGTACAAACAGCAGAAACCGCAGATTCGTTGCCGAAAATTCAACACTGCGTACAGAACCTGTTGATCTGAGCCTCCTTACAGATCCAAGTCTGATTATTTACGATGCAATGCTTGAGCTTAAGGGCCTGTACATGGTAAGTAACGGAGACCAGACCCGTACAATTTATGACTCCATTAAAAATGGAAAAACATTTGTTGATGGATTGATGAGTCGCGACCGTGAACCTGATTCTCCGAATTTCACGCCGAGAATCAGTGGAATTATTGATGCAAAAGGTCAGACTCCTATTGTTACACTCAGCATTCTTAAAGCAAGTAAAATTAATCCTGATGTATCTGACAGGTATTTTTTCCGTCCATCATATCCGCAGTGCGGTTTTGGTTATGGGCTTACTACTTACATGTCTGACGGGAATCCACTGCCGAGTTTTTCAGGTGACCCGATCCTTTTACCATGTGAGGGCTCAGGTGAGGAGATTCTTGACAAATACTGGAATGCGCTGAATCAGGACAACCGCGTTTCTCTTGCTGTAAAGACCATAAATTTGACAAGTAATAAGAGCAGTATAGCTCTCAGAAACAGACATGCTTGATTTTTTACTCTGTTTTGAATTCTGCGTTTAAACAGATTTACGGCAGAGTCCCGATTAATAAACAGTATCAGGTGTTTTATGAAAAAAGCAATTTATGCATTTTCAGGTGATCCTATAACTTATGGACACATTGACATTATAAAACGTGCTGCAGGTACCTTTGATGAGGTCATTGTCGGTATCGGAAGCAACCCTGACAAATCATATATGTTTACTCTTGATGAACGCAGGGAAATGGCGGAGCGCTCCCTTGCAGAATTAAAAAATGTACATGTCAAAGCTTTCACCGGACTTTTAGTTGACTTTGCGTATGAGCAGGATATCTCTGTTATTGTCAAGGGTGTTCGCAATTCCGATGACTTCGGATATGAAAATATTCTTCATCAGCTTGGTGCAAGCCAGAAACAGGGCATTGATACATACATTCTATTTGCGCGTCCGGAACTGGCTCATATAAGTTCAAGCGCAGTAAAATCTCTTCAAAAAGAAAACGGATTCATTCAGGATTATGTTCCACTCTATGTAAAGCAGGCCATAGAAGCGAAAATGGCACGACAGTATATTCTCGGGGTTACAGGTGAAATAGGCACCGGAAAATCATTTTTAAGCAAGAGTTTTACAGAAATAGGCGAAAAACTAAATATTGAAACACACCACATTGATCTTGACTCAATAGGACAG
>Ga0209800_10000418_pt1 | contig 68693 bp, 62 predicted proteins | sample Higcelweek8metaG_FD_187174 | JGI IMG/M metagenome (GOLD analysis project Ga0209800, IMG submission 187174) | Freshwater pond sediment microbial communities from the University of Edinburgh, under environmental carbon perturbations - High... | ecosystem: Environmental > Aquatic > Freshwater >... | reverse complement strand
ATCGATTTATATAACTCATATCGTCCTCATTCCTCACTTGGGGGATTGAGTCCCATCTCATTCAGGATGTCTCATAAAAGTAAGACGAAAGTGTAATTCTTATTTACAGTTTTAAGGGGTCACTCCACTTATTTCGACAATTTATGTCACAGTTATGGTTTTTCTCGCACTAATTTAACAAGATATTAGTCATGGAGGAAAATCATGGTAAAAGCAGCTATATTTTATTCATCACAAAATGGTTCTACAAAAAAGGTGGCAGAAAGGATAAAAACAATTCTTTATAATAAAGGGAGTGAGGTTTCTCTGTTCAATGTGAATCAAAAAAATAATATTAATATTAACATTGAAGAGTATAATCTGATCGGTATCGGTTGTCCGGTATATATTTCTCGTCCATCATATGTAATTTTAGATTTTCTTGATGGCCTGAGTAGTTTAGCAAGTAAAAAGGTATTTACGTTTATTACTTACAGTACAGAAATAGGTGATGGTGCGAATTGGTTAAGACATAAAATATTTAAAAAGGGCGGCATCGATATTGGGTGTTTTAGATGTACAGGTAAAAATTTATTTCCTGGATATACTAAAAATGGATATATCTTTACGCCAAATGGGCCAACCAATAGTGAACTTGCTTCGCTTGAGGTCTTCGTAAAAGAACTTTTATTTAGGTTTACAAATGAGATTTACAATAAATCATCTATTTGTGATCAGAAACCTAGTTTTATTTATCGATTTGAAAGATTTGTAACAAACCGTTTTCTTATTAAATATTTCTATAGTCACTTTTTTGCAATAGATAATAATAAATGCACACAATGTGATGTTTGTATTAAGAATTGCCTCATGAATAACATTTCAAAAGACAAAAATGATTGCAGAAAATTTGGAAGAAACTGTATATTATGTCTTAAATGTGAGATATCATGTCCGAGTCAAGCCATATCTAGTCCCATATCCTGGATAATATTCAAACCTTTCCTTTCAATTAATATTAAACATGCCATAACAAGGAATATCCAATACAAAAAGATATAATTAATATATTTGTGTACTTTCTGCATATAACAGAGCATACATGCTTCGCTCCCGTAGGCCGCTACGGTGACACTGTCATTTTTTGCTGTTCGTTATACGCCATTGGCTAGCCAACCAATATAGTTCCGCCATCCGTGGCTATTTTATAGACTTTACTACTGAGGATTAATTATGAAAAAATCAAAAATTACTGCAATACTGTCGTTAACATTATTTTTATCAATTTTTATCACTATATCCGCATACGGCAAGTCATACAATGATTTTATCAATGACTTCACAAATGCTTTAGATGACAGCTTTTCCGAAGAACAATTAAACTTGATGTTTAAGAATTACTCGCCGCTATTAACTCCCCATAGTGACGTTAGTACTTTTTATAATGAACTTAAAGGGACAAAAATCACACCTTTTCCATTAGAAGATTTTAAAACAAATGATTTGTATAAAAAGAATACATATAAATTATTAATGTCCCAAAATCAAAATCATAGGATTTTGGCCTACCTGATTATTGCCTCATCAAAGGAGATTAAATATAACAGTGTATTGCTGGAAAGAATTAAAACTGAGAAGAATAAAGGGAATAGAATTTGGGCTGGAATGGCACTTTTGTATTTGAAAGACAACCATACGACAGAATTATTTGAATTTTTAGTAAATGATGAGATATTTGGCGACGCTCACATGCTGCCTTTATATATACAGTTAGATAATAATTCACTAAGAGAAACCGCATACATCAAAATAGAAAGCGATAATGTCAGAGCGAAAATATTGGCCGCCTCAATTCTTGGTGTTACCGGTTTAAACAAAAAAACTGAAGATATATTAAAAAAGGCGGTAAAGGATTGGCCGATTGATATAAAAGGTTACGCGATTTATTCTTTGAATAACCTAAAAGCCGGAAATTTACTAGATACACTTAAACCCTTTATTGATAAAAGTGAAGTAAGAAAAATCAGCCTGCAAGCTTTGGCCGACAGCCCAACATCAGCAGATCAGAACTATATTCTCAGTTTAATTCCCCCTGAGAATATAGTTCCCAATGAAATTTTAAAATTACTGGTTAATTCTACAAATAAAACTCTACTTGAAGAATGGTTAAAATTAATCCAAACCGATAGAATTCCTGATAATTACTCTTCTTCAATTGATTTGAATAGTTATTTGTTATCAAAAGAGATGAGATTGTCTTTATTACAGGCTGTTCCACACATCGAAAATGCGGAAATACTGGCAGATATTGCAAATAAACTGAGAGGAGAGAAATATTTCAACACCGAAGAAGTATTAATCTCACTGCTGAAACATCAGAACGATAGTGTAAGATATTGGGCTGCATTCTCCTTGCAGGGAAGTAAATCAAAAACCCTTACTGATATGCTTCCTGAATTACTACAATCTCCATCTTATAGAACTGTTGGATTAACAAAACTGATCATAGAAAGTAATATTTCCAATCTCCAATCAGTATATGAAGATATATTAGCCAAAGAAGGAAACGATAGGGACTGGAAAAGAAGTTGTATTGAATATCTATCTAACTATCCTTTGAATAAACATAAACCAGTATTTATTAAACATCTATCAGATGAGAAAGAAGATTGGTCAATCCGCAGAGATGCCGCCTTAGGCTTGGGCAAATTAAAAGACAGCAATTCTGTTGAGTTAATTATTAAAGTTATGGAAGAAAAAAGTTCATATAAGAACAGCGATTATAACAAAATTTCGTACATAAAAGCATTGGCCATGATAAAAGGTGATACTGCTAGAAAGGCTATTGAAAAATATAAAAATAGCGATGAAGACATGGTTAAATCTCTTGTAAAAGAAATATTGGAAAAATGGGATCAATGATGATATAGCTGCCTTTGTCATCCTTGACTACGGCATCTTTCTTGTTGCAGGATGAACCAACGGTGTGTGACTGTGGCTAAAAGCTCCGCTCCGGTTTTTCCGCGCAAAACCAGATGTTCGTGATAAAGCCACATTTCAGCTTCGACAAAACGCCGTGCAGCCGCTTACATTATGCGAAATGTATGATTTTATATTTACCACAATAAGGGAGAAAAACGATGTTTTATAGAAAATTGATTTCATTTTTTCTATTACTATTCAATTCAACTGTTTTATTCGCAGCGGATAACAACATTGATCAGACAATAAAAATTAATATAAAAATAAATAATAGAGTATTTGAAGCTGAATTATTGAATAATCCTACAAGTAAAATATTTCTTGAACTGTTACCACTTACTTTAGACATGAAAGATCTAAATAGTAACGAAAAATATCATTATTTAGATGAGAAGTTGCCTGTAAAAATTGAAAAGTTTAATGTTATCAATACTGGAGATATCATGGTGTATGGTGATAACTGTTTGGTTTTATTTTATAAATCATTTAAGACAACTTATCAATATACAAAAATTGGAAGAATTACTAATACTGATAAATTATTAGATGTTATTGGTTCTGATACAATTCAAGTAACATTTTATAAATAAACTAAGCACAACCAATGACAGCGCATATATCTCCGCACCCTACCGGTCGCTACTCCCATAAATGTTATACGGGATTCGTTAGATGCAATACCCGTCATTCATGAAATATGCTTGACTTTTCATGAAATATGACTATATTGCTATTCTGAGGTATAAAATGGCGATTCTTCAAGTACGAGACATTGATGATAGATTGTATTCTTCATTGAAACTAATTGCAAAAACAGAAAATCGTTCTGTCAGCCAGGAAGTTATATTAATTATTGAAAAATATCTTTCTAATCCCACACTATTCAGAAGCAATCCTACTAAAGAATTCATATCGTTATCCGGGTCATGGGATGACAAACGAAATGCGGATGAAATAATATCATCGATAAAGAAGACACGTAGTAAATCAAAGAGGTTTGATAAATCGAATGTCATATTTGATTGATACTGATACAATTATATATAGTATAAAAGGGAACAGAACTGTTCAGGATAATTTTATTAAAAATGAAAATATTCCGAAATCTATATCAATTATTACGTATGGGGAATTGCTTTTTGGTGCAAAAAAATCTCAAAATATCGAAAAAAATACCGCTGTCATTTTGCGCATAAAAGAGCTATTCCCAATTATTAATATAGATAAAGCAATAATAGAAACATTCAGTGAATTGAAAGCCAATTCTCACAAAATCGGGAACATTATTGATGACTTTGATTTATTGATCGCATCAACCGCTTTAACAATGAATTCAACTTTAATCACAAATAATGAAAAACACTTTTCAAAGATTAAAGGACTTAAAATTGAAAACTGGACAAAATAGTGAAGTAAGCGCGGCGCGCCCGCTCATTTCTTTTTCTTCTTTCGCACATTCACAAGCGGACGGGTGTCTCCCCTGCCGTTCCATTCGACGCGGAATCCTGATTCGCTGAACGTCTTCACGATGATATCGCCGACGCGTTTCATGTCACGGTCGGTTCCCTCCGGCGCGCCCCAGAATGAAAGGGGAAGAATTCCCGATTCTCTCGCGCGCGCGGAATCCTGCCGCGAATAGAAACAGAATCCTTTTATCTCAGGCGCCGCCGCTTTTCTTCCGTGATATATCTGCACACAGTCGTCGAAGCCGTCTTCCTGAGTGGTACCCGCGTTCATAAGGGTGACAAAACCTTCCGCTTCCAGCGCCGCGAAGACGGGTTTAAGCTCCCGCTTGATTCTGTTCCATTCCGCGGGAGTGAGCGGCTCCGTCTTTTTTTTCGCGGGTTTCTTTTCAAGCTTCTTTCCGGTGAGAGATGAAAGCAGTTTCTTCACGGCGGGCGTCATGGCGTTCACCGTGATATGGTTTCCGTGTGAATCGCTCACGTCGGGGCTGCATCCCGCGTCAATGAGCGCCTGCACGGGCTGTACCTTCGGGGAAAACTCCGCGGCCAGATACAGTGCGGTGCGTCCGCTCTTTCCTGTATATTCGAGCGGAGAACCCGCCTCAACGAGCACCTTGATAACCTCGGTGATCTTCCGTATATTACCGCTGTTCGTTCCCGTTGCCGCGCACTGAAGGGCGGTGAATCCGTATTCGTCAACAGCCGAGGGATCAGCACCCGACGCGAGACACGCGCGCACCGCGCCTACATCGCCTTCCTTCGCCGCGTCGAAAATACTCCTGTCAGCCATCAATTCCTCCGTTGCACTCGTGATCGGAAGCGCCGCGCATTCCGCGCGGAAATCTTTTTATGGTTATACGCCGCAGAAAAAGTGTGTCAATCGATAATCGGTTCCGCGCGCGGAGCGTTCTCCGTAGGTTTACCGTCATGCCCCTGACGCACGGCATACTCTAATTACGGAGCTGTCGTTACACGGCATGAACCATTGCGGCGGTTGTATTCATTATTGCTGGCCTGCCCGGCCGTTCTATATAAAAAGAAAAGCGGCTCATCGCCGCTTTTCTTTTTATCCTCACACCACGTGTGCGTATTATTCTTACTTGCCCGCCTGCTGGATAGCTACCGCTACCGCCACAGACGCTCCCACCATCGGGTTGTTTCCCATTCCGATAAGACCCATCATCTCCACGTGAGCCGGAACCGATGAAGATCCCGCGAACTGCGCGTCTGAGTGCATGCGCCCCATGGTGTCGGTCATTCCGTACGATGCCGGACCCGCCGCCATGTTGTCGGGATGAAGCGTTCTTCCCGTACCGCCGCCTGACGCTACAGAGAAATATTTCTTACCGAGCTCAAGGCATTCCTTCTTGTATGTTCCCGCAACAGGGTGCTGGAAACGTGTCGGGTTTGTCGAGTTACCGGTGATCGATACGTCAACGCCTTCTTTGTGCATGATCGCCACGCCTTCGCGCACGTCATCCGCGCCGTAGCAGCGTACTTTCGCTTTGTCGCCCGTTGAATACGCGGTTTCTTTCACGATTTCGAGCTTACCTGTGTAATAGTCGAACTTGGTCTGCACGTATGTGAAACCGTTGATGCGTGAAATGATGAACGCGGCGTCCTTTCCGAGACCGTTGAGGATCACGCGGAGAGGTTCGTTGCGAACTTTGTTAGCTGACTTCGCGATACCGATCGCGCCTTCAGCGGCCGCAAATGATTCGTGACCCGCGAGAAACGCGAAGCACTTGGTTTCATTGCGGAGAAGCATCGCCGCGAGATTTCCGTGACCGATTCCCACTTTACGGTCATCAGCGACTGATCCGGGGATACAGAACGCCTGAAGACCTTCGCCGAGAATTACAGCCGCTTCGGGAGCGGAGAAGATTCCTCTTTTAATCGAGAGCGCCGCGCCTACTGTATATGCCCAGCATGCGTTTTCAAAGCAAATCGGCTGGATACCCTTTACAAGGGCGGCCACATCAATGCCTTTTCCGTCGCAGATCGATTTCGCCTCATCAAGAGACTTGATTCCGTTTTTTACGAGAACGGCATCGATTTGTTTTATTCGTCTTTCATAGCTTTCAAACAAGGCCATGTGTATTCCTCCGTAGTTTATTCGTGACGCGGGTCGATTTTTTTGACCGCTTCGTCAAAACGGCCGTAGGTTGATGTGGCTTTTTTAAGAGCCTCATTCGCATCGGTTCCTTTCTTGATCATATCCATCATCTTTCCCATATGAAGGATTTCGTAACCGATGATCTGATCGTCCTTGTCGAGAGCGATCTGTTTCACATAGCCTTCGGCGAGTTCAAGATAACGAACCCCTTTCGCCTGTGTGCTGAAAATCGTTCCTACCTGACTGCGGAGACCTTTTCCGAGGTCTTCAAGACCGGCTCCGATCGGGAGTCCGCCTTCTGAAAACGCCGTCTGGGTACGTCCGTAAATTATCTGGAGGAAAAGTTCGCGCATAGCGGTGTTGATCGCGTCGCATACGAGGTCGGTGTTCATCGCTTCAAGAATCGTCTTGCCGGTGAGAATCTCTCCCGCCATCGCGGCTGAGTGAGTCATTCCGGAACAGCCGATTGTCTCAATAAGGGCTTCCTGGATGATTCCGTCTTTCACATTGAGTGTCAGTTTGCATGCACCCTGCTGAGGCGCGCACCAACCGATACCGTGAGTGAGACCTGAAATATCCTTGATTTCCTTTGCCTGCACCCACTTCCCTTCTTCGGGAATCGGTGCCGGACCATGGTTAGGGCCTTTTGCCACACATACCATTTCTTCAACTTCTGGTGAATATATCATAGTGATTACTCCTGAACCGCTTCTGTTAAGACTATATCAAAACGGCATGGATTATTATCAAGTTTAAATTACTTGACCCCGCACATAATTTTTTCACGATATCCGGCATGAAACAGGAAATTATCAACAAGGCACTCGCGTATTTTGACGAAGGATACGCATGCTCGCAATCGGTTCTACTCGCTTTTGCCGGTCAGTTCAATCTGGACGAACGCACCGCAAAGCTCATCTCATCAACGTTCGGCGGCGGCATGGGCAGACTCCGTCAGAAATGCGGCGCCATTACCGGCTCCTTTATGGTGCTGGGACTTAAATACGGAAATCTCGATCCCAAGGACATGAACACCAAGCTCGCCTCGTACGAACGTGTGCGTGAACTCGACGCTCTGGCTGTAGAAAAATTCGGCACAACCGTCTGCGCCGAAATCCTCGCCAAACACGCCCGAGAGGAAGAGGTGGCTGAACGCAAACACCACTCCATCATCTGCAGGAAGGTCATCGGTGAGACGACCGGAATGTTGTATGATATTCTGAACAAGGGATAACGCCGGGCGTGCCCCCGCGCGTATATTTATTGTAGGGGGCGGTTGCAACCGCCCCCTACAATGTACCCCCATTACATTCCGCCCCATTCAGAGAACAATCCCCGGTTGTTATCCGAAAGTATCCGGGATTCCTGCTTGACCGGAGCACTTCCCCGTGGCCGTCTTTATCCCGAGACAAAGAATCTGTGTACCGTAATGAGTTCTTTGCCTAAATAAGGACGGCGGATTATGACAAAAGAACAGTCACGCGAACAGATTCAGAAGCTCGTTGAACGCTTTGAACAGAATTACGATTCATATAAAAATTCAGATTATAACGAGACGCAGACGCGCCGCGAATTTATTGATCCCCTGTTCAAGGCGCTCGGGTGGGATATTGATAACGAGCAGGGACTTGCCGAAGCATACAAGGAAGTGATTCACGAAGATCGCGTAAAGGTCGACAACGAAACCAAGGCTCCCGATTACTGTTTTACGGTGTACGGACAGAAGAAGTTTTTCGTGGAAGCGAAAAAGCCCAGCGTCAAGATTAAGGACGAGATTCCTCCCGCGTATCAGGTGCGCCGGTACGGGTGGAGCGCAAAGCTCGCGGTGTCAATCATCACCGACTTTGAGGAGTTCTCGGTGTACGATTGTACCAAGAAACCGAATCCGACCGACAAAGCCTCGGTGTCGCGTATCGAATACTTCACCTTCCGCGAGTTTGCCGACAAATTTGATTTTCTCTGGAACACCTTCTCAAAAGAAGAGGGCGTGCTGAGGGGAAACCTCGACCGGTATCTGTCGTCCGACAATGTCAAAAAAGGAACGGCGACCGTTGACCGCGAGTTCCTCAAATCGATGGATGAATGGCGCACCAGTCTTGCGACAAATATCGCCCTGCGTAACGCGTCCCTTACCGAGAGCGATATCAACCGCGCGGTACAGCTTATAATCGACAGGCTGATATTCCTGCGCATCTGCGAAGACCGCGAGATTGAGCCGTACGGCGCGATCCGCAGCGCCGCGGGAAAAGAAAACTGTTATACAAATCTCGCGTCGGTGTTTATCGCCGCCGATCAGAAATACAATTCGGGGCTGTTCGATTTCAAGAAAGACACCCTCACCCCGTCAATTACGCTCGATGACAAGGTCGTCAAATCGATCATCGGCGAGATGTATTATCCCGAATCGCCGTATCAGTTTGCCGCCATGCCCGTTGAGATTTTGGGCAACACCTACGAGCAGTTTCTGGGAAAAGTTATACGCCTCACCGACGGGCACCGTGCCAAGATCGAGGAAAAACCCGAAGTGCGCAAAGCGGGGGGCGTGTATTATACGCCGCAGTATATTGTTGACTACATTGTAAAACACACGGTCGGCGAGCTTCTGTCAAAAAAGGAGATGTCCCCCGATGACGCGGCACAAATAAAAATTCTCGATCCCGCCTGCGGCAGCGGGTCTTTTCTGCTGGGAGCGTACCAGTATCTTCTGGACTGGCATCTTGAATGGTACCGGTCGCACAATGTAACCAAAAAAGGAAAGAACGCCGTACTTTCCCCAGACGGCAGGCTCGTAACCACGGAGAAAAAGCGGATTCTGCTCAATAATATCTTTGGTGTTGATATCGACGCGCAGGCCGTTGAGGTGACCAAACTTTCACTTCTGCTTAAATGCCTCGAAGGCGAAACCAACGCGTCGATCAAAGAAGAGATGACGCTGTTTCATGAGCGCGTCCTCCCCACCCTTGACGACAATATCAAATGCGGAAACTCGCTCATTGGTCCCGATTACTTTGCCGGAAAACTTTTACCCGACGACGCGGAGCTTTCGCGGGTTAATCCCTTTGACTGGGAACGTGACTTCAACGCGATATTTACGCGTTCTGATTCAGACGGTGGAAAGGGATTTGATTGCGTAATCGGGAATCCGCCGTATGTGCGTCAAGAAATGCTGACAGAGTTCAAAACGTATTTTGAAACCAACTTTAAAGTATATCACGGTGTCGCGGATCTCTATACCTACTTTATCGAGAAAGGATATAACCTTTTGCATCCCGGCGGGAAATTCGGAATCATCGTTGCCAATAAATGGATGCGCGCAAATTACGGTGAGCCTCTTCGCCGATGGTTCAAGAATGTGTCGATTGATGAGATAATCGATTTTGGTGATCTTCCGGTGTTTCAGGGAGCAACGACCTATCCATGCATACTGAGATTTGCCAAAAATGAATCAACCGGCTCGTTTAAAGCGGTTGAAATTGACTCACTCGATTTTATTCCCGATGGCGTAAAAGGACTTAATGAATTCGTGAAAGGAAAGAAGTTTGATGTTACAATCGATAATCTCTCTGACGAAGGTTGGAATCTGTGCGATGATCGAGTCAGCAAACTGCTCGAAAAGATAAAACAGGCGGGTGTTCCGTTAAGCGAGTTTGTTGATAATCAAATATTCTATGGTATAAAAACTGGATTGAATGAAGCATTTGTAATTGATACCGAAACAAAGAATCGTTTAATCAAAGAAGATAAAAAAAGCGCAGAAATTATCAAACCGTTTCTTGCAGGTAGAGATATTAAGAGATATGCGGAACCAATCAGTGACAAGTGGTTGATATTCACTCGCAGAGGCATCAATATAAACAAGTATCCTGCAATTAAAACATACCTTTCTCAATTCAAGAAACAACTTGAGCCAGGAACTGGCAGAAAACCGGGAAGCTACCAGTGGTATGAAATTCAGGATACTGTTGCATATTATGAAGAATTTGAAAATCCGAAGATTATTTGTCCGGCAATTGTGCAGAATGCATCATATCAATTTGATCCGTCTGGATACTACTCTAATGATAAAACGACCATAATCGCATCAAATGATTTATATATACTCGGAATACTAAATTCAAAAGTTGCTGACCTTTTCATTCACAGTATTGCTTCTACTAAACAGGGTGGCTACTTTGAATATAAGCCGATGTATATTTCAAAAACACCCATACCCAAAAAAAGCGACAAGTCTCAAACGTTGGTCACCCTCGTCGACCGCATGCTCGACCTCCACAAAAAGAAAGCGGCTGCTGCTGTAACGGCGAATCGTGATTCGCCTAACACCGAGCGTATCGAGCGGCTCATCGACGCGACCGACCGCGAAATTGATCAGCTGGTGTATCAGCTCTACGGGCTTACTGAGGAGGAGATTGGGATTGTGGAGGGGAAAAATTGACTCCGGTGTATCACATAACCGACATCGCGAATTTGCCCGGCATCGTGTCCAATAGAGGACTACATTGCGACAACAAAGTCGGGGTAAAACTCGCACCGGTATCTATCGGGTATTCCACCCTGAAAGAGCGTCGTGCCCGAACACCGGTTCCGATATGCGAATCCAGAGTTCTTGCGGACTATGTTCCATTCTACTTCTGTACCCGTTCCCCGATGCTGTATGCGGTTCAGTCCGGTTCGGTTGAACAATATCAAAATGGACAGAACGGGATAATCTATCTGGTTTCAACGGCGGAATCCATAGCCGCAGCAGGTCTTGATTACTGTTTCACCGACGGTCATGCGGTAGAGGCTTTTTCCGCTTTTTTTAATGACTTGAAAAACCTTTCGGAAATTGACTGGAACGTAATCAATAGCTGGAGCTGGGGAAACAGGGATGAGGATAACGACCGGAAACGCCGGAAGCAGGCCGAATTTCTCGTTTACAATTTTTTTCCGTGGGATATGGTTGACACCATCGGTGTCATAGATGCGTCAATGCAGGCGCAGGTACAAACGATTATTTCCTCCTTACCGAAAAAGCCCATTGTCACAATTCATAAGGATTGGTATTATTAATAATGGAGTTCGCAATGATTGAACTAAAACACGGAAATCTGCTGAACGCCGACACGGAGGCTCTTGTCAACACTGTTAATACCGAAGGTGTGATGGGGAAAGGTGTTGCCCTTCAATTTAAAAAAGCATTTCCGGAAATGTATAAAGAATACAGGGAATTCTGCAAACAGGGAAAACTTTCAGTCGGTAAACTTCACATATATCACTACAGTACGCTGACTGAATCGAAATACATAATAAATTTCCCGACAAAAATAAAATGGAAGGATCCGTCCAGACTCGAATACATCGAAAAAGGTCTTGATGCTCTCACGAGAGAAATCAAAAAATCCGGCATCCGTTCGATTGCGATCCCACCGCTCGGGTGCGGATTCGGCGGACTAAGCTGGAAAGAGGTTTTCCCGCTGATAGAGAAAGCTTTCCGGGATCTGCCAGATGTCAATGTTATCATATACCCCCCCCAGGCATCACCCGATAGTGATTCAATAGTCAATCGGACATCAAGGCCGGAAATGAATACTTCAAGAGCACGGGTTCTGAAGATATTGAAAGAATACCGTGTACTTGGTTACGAGCTTACACTCCTCGAAGTTCAGAAACTGCTTTATTTTCTCCAAACAGCAGGCGAACCGCTGCGCCTTAATTTCAAAAAGCAGTTGTACGGACCTTATGCGGATAATCTCCGTCATGTCTTACACCTTTTTGAGGGTCACTTTATCAAAGGCTTCGGAGACGGAAGGAATAATCCGGATACGATTATTCATCTCCTCCCTGAAGCGTTATCGGAAGCAGAGAATGTAACTTCAGCGGAAAGCGACAAAGCGGCATCTGAACGGCTCCAAAAAGTTTCACGGCTCATTGAAGGATTTGAGTCACCATACGGGATGGAGCTTCTGGCAACGGTACACTGGGCAATCTCCAGAGAAAAAATCACGTCGTTAGAGGGAACAGTGTCCGCTGTTCATTCATGGAACACAAGAAAGAAGAACATCATGAAACCGTCGCACATTAAAATCGCGCGAAACCGTCTTATCGAACAGGGATGGCTTTGACTCCTTTTCCAGATTTCCGCACCATCGACTTCTCCAACCCCAACGAACAGAAGAATCACAACCTTATGGTCACCCGTCGCCTCCCTCGTCGACCGCATGCTCGACCTCCACAAAAAGAAAGCCGCCGCTGCTGTAGCGGCGAATCGTGATTCGCCGAACATTAACGCGACTGACCGCGAAATTGATCAGCTGGTGTATCAGCTATACGGGCTTACGGAGGAGGAGATTGGGATTGTGGAGGGGAAATGAAACAGATAAATGAGAATTTATATGGTCATTTGAGAATTTATCATGCATGATGATTGAATTTATTGATAAGATAGAGGTTATGACATGAGTCTGAACCACGAGCATATTAGACAAATACTTTCTGAATTACGATCCCGAACCTCGGAGAATGAAGTGTGCGAGTTCAAAGAGGCTAAAACAAATTTCAGCTTCTCCGATCTAGGAAAATACTTTTCAGCGTTGGCGAACGAAGCCAATTTAAAAAAGCAGAAAGAGGCATGGCTTGTTTTCGGAATCAGGGATAAAGATCACAAAATCGTCGGCAGCAATTACAGAAGTGATCGGCCATCGCTTGACAATGTTAAGGGAGAAATCGCCGATAAAACAACAAACCGAATTACATTTGTGGAAATATATGAATACAATGATTCGGAAGGACGTGTTATTTTATTCCAGATTCCAGCGGCACCCCAAGGATTACCAATAGCCTTTGAGGGACATTATTATGGCAGGGATGGGGAACGGCTTTCCCCGCTTAACCTGGAAGAAATTGAACGTATACGTGCCCAATCAACTAAAGACGACTGGAGTGCAAAAATTGTTCCGGACGCCGCGATTACTGATCTTGACCCATATGCAATCTCCGTCGCGCGCGAAAATTATAAAAGTAAATTTCCAGACAAGGCTGCTGACGTTGATACTTGGGACGATATGACATTCCTGAACAAAGCAAAAATCACTATTAAGGGCAAAATTACACGGACGGCTATACTTCTTCTTGGAAGAGAGGAATCGGAGCACTATATAAGTCCTGCAGAAGCAAAAATCCGATGGGTTTTGAAAGACCAGAACAATCAGGATAAAGATCATGAGATATTCTTCTGCCCCTTATTGCTGGCGGTGGGTAATGTGTATGCAAAAATCAGGAACTTGAAATATCGATATATGAAAGAAGGGACACTTTTCCCCGATGAAGTTCTTAAGTATGAACCATTTGTCATCCGTGAGGCAATTAACAATTGCATAGCTCATCAAGACTACAGCGAAGGAGGAAGAATCAATGTTATTGAAATTGAGGATGATCAGTTGCTTTTTTCAAACTACGGAACATTTATTCCAGGATCTGTCGAAAAGGTAGTCACAGAAGATGCTCCCGAAGAATACTACCGCAACAGATTTCTTGCAACGGCCATGTTCAACCTTAAAATGGTTGAGACCGCAGGCGGCGGTATCCGGAAAATGTTCAACTATCAACGAGAACGTTTTTTTCCAATGCCGGAATATGATTTCAGCAAAGGGAAAGTAAAGGTTACAGTGACCGGAAAGGTACTGGATATTGAATTCGCCAAAGTTCTTGCGCGAAATCCAAAACTATCTCTTGAAGAAATCATTGTCCTTGATAAAGTTCAAAAGAAAAAGGAAATATCCGACGCGGACGCTCAACATCTCAAGAGACTTGGTTTTATTGAAGGGCGTAAACCGAATTTTTATATTTCAGCTTCCGTTGCATCGTTAACTCAAGATCAAGATTTGAAAGCTCAGTACATCAAAAACAGAGGATTCGATGATGATCATTATCGAAAACTGATTACTGAATATCTGCGAAAATATAAATCAGCCGACCGGCAAGACTTCAACAACCTTCTATTAGACAAGCTTCCGAATATACTCACTTCGGAACAGAAAAATACGAAAATTGCCAATCTTCTTCTTTCTCTGCGCAAGGATGGGTTAATCATTAATACCGGAAGTGATAAAAAGCCTTGCTGGAAACTTGTTCCATTGAACGACTAATTATGCAATATTAGTAACTATTTGTAAATTTATTAGTAACTATTTGTAAATTTACGATTTGGTAAGTTCTTGGTAAAATATACAGGCTGAATATATCATAAAAAAAAGTCCCATCGGCAGCTAGGCGGCTTAGATCGCCGCACGAGGCACGTGGCCTACTTTCGCTAACCCGGGACTTTTCAATAGATTTAATAAATATGGCTGGGAAAGTCAAGTAAATCATTATGTTTTATTCCCAAAGATAAATACAAAGAGAGACACATCCTATCCCCGAACATTCAGGGTAGGATAATCCCATTATTAAAGCATTTCATCAAATTGTGGTGGGGAAATGATGATTTTTGACAATGATTTCACCGTACTGTATATTTATGAGGTCTTGCATCGTCAGGAGGCGTATAATGGTTGAAACACAGGTAATCACGATCAAAAATAAACCGGTGGCGGTTGTCCTTGATTATAAAGAATATCTGAAATTGATAGAATCCAGTCAGGATAACGCCGACTATCGTTCGGCGGTGAAAACAAAGCGTACAAATAAAAAATGGATTTCACATGAAAAACTCAAAAAAGAACTCGGGTTATAAACCGCTCGTAAAAAAACATGATTTCACAAGCTGCGCCTCAATGTGAATGAATTGAACTGCCGCCGCTGTTGTAGCGGCGAATCGTGATTCGCCGAACATTGACGCGACCGACCGAGAAATTGATCAGCTGGTGTATCAGCTCTACGGGCTTACTGAGGAGGAGATTGGATTGTGGAGGGGAAGTGATCTTATTTAGTTCCCAAATTGGGAACTTTTTCCTTGACTTCCCGAAGGAAGGAGACGATCATGCGTGTATTGAAACATAAAACTCTTATCGAGTTTTATACCCGATATCCCGACGCAAAAAACCACCTCGAAGCCTGGTTTTATGAGGCGGAAAGAGCGTCATGGGAAAATCATTGCGATATCAAACAACTGTATTCTTCAGCGAGTTTCGTCGCCAATAATAGAGTCGTCTTCAATATTTGCGGAAACAAGTACCGGTTGATCGTCAAAGTTCAGTATAAGGCCAAGATCGTTTTTATCCGTTTCATCGGCACCCACAAGGAATATGACGACATTGACGCGGAGAACGTATAATGAAAACAAAAGTGATTAAAACAGAAGCTGACTACGAATCAGCCCTTGAGCGGGTGAGTCTGCTGATGGACATCGACAATCCATCGCAGGACAATCTTGACGAAATGGAACTCCTGTCTGTTCTCATTGAACGCTACGAAAAGGATCAATGGAAAATAAATCCCCCGTCTGCCGTAGATGCGATCCGCTTCCGTATGGAACAACAGGGATTATCGCAGAAAGATCTGATCCCGCTCATTGGAAGCAAAGGACGTGTTTCGGAAATACTATCCGGTACACGCGGACTCAGTAAAGACATGATTACCCGCATACATAAAGGGCTCGGTATTCCCCTGGAAATTCTTGTTGAGGCTGGTTCCGATTCTGATATCAATCCGCATGAAGATGAAATTGAATGGAGCAGGTATCCGATTCAGGAGATGCGGAAGCGCGGTTGGATTCCCGCTCCGCGCGTACGTGAGTCAGAAAGCGATTATCAATCTATCGTTGAATCCTTTGCGGACGGGTTCCCCGTCTTACGTGTATCCGAAGCGCTATTGCGCCAAAGTACGGGAAAGAAAATGCAACCCGATAAATACGCGATAGATGCCTGGCGTATACAGGTAATGAAGCATGCAAAAAAGGAACGCTTTGAATCTGAATATGTTCCCGGTTGCATTACGCCTGCGTTCCGCAGTGAAATCGCTCATCTGAGTTACCTGAATGACGGCCCCCTTCTCGCACGGGAGTTTCTCAACAGAAACGGTATTCACCTTGTTGCGGAGGCGCATCTGCCGCATACGTATATCGATGGCGCGGCAATGCTGCTTCCCGACGGATCACCCGTGATTGCGATGACGTTTCGTTATGACCGTCTCGATAACTTCTGGTTTGTTCTTTTCCATGAACTTGCGCATATTGCACTTCATCTCGTCTATAATGCGGAATCGTTTTACATTGAAGATTTCGAGAATAAAGAAGATATCACGGAAGAAAAAGAAGCTGATCAATGGGCATCGGAAAGCCTTATTCCTGATGAAACATGGGATATCTCAGGACTTGATATTAGCTCCACAAAAGATGATATCGTCAGTTTCTCAAAAAAGATCCGCATTGATCCCGCAATTGTTGCCGGACGAATAAGAAGAGAAAATTCAAATTACACTGTACTCTCTAATCTGTTAGGCAATGGAACAGTAAAAAAGCGTTTTATTCAAACCCTAAAGTAATAGTCGACCGCATGCTCGACCTCCACAAAAAGAAAACGCCTGCTGCTGTAGCGGCGAATCGTGATTCGCCGAACATTGACGCGACCGACCGCGAAATTGATCAGCTGGCGTATCGGCTCTACGGGCTTACTGCGGAGGAGATTGTGATTGTGGAGGGGAAATGAAAAACTCAATGCTCATAAAAAATATGATTGAAAATCGGACATTTGTCCGTATGTTCAAATGAGGAGTTGTTTTATGAGTCAGGAAGATATTAAAAAAGAATATGATGCGTTCGGCATCCCCGCAGAAAAGATTCCCCATTATGAGAATCCGGGTCAGTTTTCGGCCTCATTCAGAAGATGTTCCCTCTATGAGTATGTCTCAATCACCTATTCGGACTCCGCATCTATTCCGTGCAACAATGGACTAAAAGAGGAGGAATAGCCGGATGCCCAGCTGGAATCAAGTTCTTGACGAAATGCAATCGTGCAAACGGCTGGACGCTCTTGATTTCATCCGCCGGAAATATCTCGAAACCCTCCAAAAAAAGACAGGCCGAAATATCATCGCGTATTATTCGGGATGGCTCCAAAAACCGGGGATCGGCAATGCGTCAATACTGGATGACGATAAAAACGGGTTCATGGCCGCAATCCATGGTCTCGACAGATCAATGGGACTGGATCTGATCCTGCATACTCCCGGCGGTGATCTCGCAGCGACCGAATCAATCGTTGATTATCTTCGCCGGATGTTCGGATCGAATATCAGGGCGATCATTCCTCAACTGGCAATGTCTGCAGGTACAATGATCGCGTGCGCGTGCAAAGAAATATTAATGGGAAAACAATCCAATATCGGCCCGATCGATCCGCAATTCAACGGTATTCCCGCTCACGGAGTTCTCGCTGAATTCAACAAGGCGATCGAGGAAATCAGAAAAAATCCCGAATCCATACCAATCTGGCAGATTGTGGTTAGCAAGTATCACCCTACATTCATCGGGGAATGTCAGAATGCGATCGATCTCGCATCCGAAATCGTATGCCAATGGCTCAAAACTGGCATGTTCCACGGCGATACCGACGCAGCAGAAAAGATCGAAGCGATTGTGTCTCATCTCAATAATCATGAAGACACAAAAACTCATTCACGCCACATTCATATCGATGAAGCAATTGGAATGGGACTGAAAATCATTTCAATCGAAAACGATCAGGAACTTCAGGATCTGATATTAACCGTACATCATTCATATATGCATACGTTTGCGAATTCAATCGCAATCAAAATCATTGAGAACCATCAGGGACACGCGATTGTCAATAATGTGAACAAGTAATCGATATGTATTACGCTTTATAAAGGTACATCACTTCACTTTGCGATACTAGCCGAAGAAACAAGATCAACATCCAGTCTGTTGAATTCGTTGAGCATCAAGTCCACATCCCGCGCAGTAGCCGATCCGATACCATCGTACAGAACAGTGACTTTATACTTCCGGTTGAGCGCTCCGCGAATGGTCTTGTTCACGCAATGCTTGGCGTCAACTCCCGCAATATACAGATGATCCACCTGATTTTTCACGAGAAACTCATTCAGTTCAGGAACCGAGAATGAATCGGAGACATGTTTGAGAAAACGGTTATTGCTCACGATTTTAAGTCTCGGATCAAGTTCGCCGCCGGGCTCCCCGTGTTTCAATGCTCCGCCCGCGAGAAACCGTATAATTATTGAATCGAACTCATGCGAGATATAGACAACGATAAGCTTCTTGTTCTTTTCGATTATCATATTGCAGTTTTCAATCACCTTGTCGGTGATCTCCGGATTGATCGGCATTACGCCGGTTTTTTCCGTCAGGTCGCGCTGGAGATCAATAATGAGGAGCGCGCTCTTCGGATTGGCGTATTTTCCGATCGGATCACCCGTCGTTACATGTCCCGCGTTGTTCAATGAAACAAACACATACACGCACAGGATGATGACACTCAAAACAATCCCGAATATAATTCTTTTAACTTTACTCTTTTTCTTCGCCATGCCTTCCACTTATCCTTAATACATGTTGTTATTCCGCAGACCTGGGGACATCAACCGCACCCATGCGGTTTTCATCCATCACATTTTTGGGCATCTTGTAAATGCACACGGGGGAACATCCTGAACTGATTTCAGAGGCTCCCTTAATCAATCGTCCGTATAATTTCTTTGATGTCATAGCACTTCTCAATATACTGCCGTGCCGGGCGATCCCAGAAATACACCGAACGTTCCGCGTTCATGCGCACCTGATATATCGTGTCCTCATCATTTTCAGTGAAGAACTTGTGCGCGCGCTCCATCGCGTCATAAAACGCGCGGGAACTGTAGTCAGTAAAGAGAAATCCGTTACCCTCAATTCCTTCAGCTCCGGGACGAAGCGGAAAAATCGTATCACGGAGTCCCCCCGTTGCCCGCGCGACCACAAGTGATCCGCAGCACAGCGCCTCAAGCTGGGAGATCCCGCCGGGTTCACTCATCGACGGCATACAGAATACATCGCCCGCGAGAAGGGGAACGCTCACTTCCTGGAAACCGAGGCACACATTGGCGTTCTTGCCGTAGTACTGACTGAGCAGCCATATTCCATGCGCGATCTCCTCTCCCTTGCGGTCGCCGGACGACACCGCGCCACCGACCACGCACTGGTATCCGAGGTTTTTCAACAGCCCTTCCGAGCATTCGAGCAGAAGCTGGAAACCCTTCTGTTCGGTCACGCGGTGAATCATCACAAAAAGCACCTTGTCGGGATCGACTTCAAGATTCCGTTCAATCTGGAGAAGAAGTTTTAGCATCATGCGGTTCACGATATAACGGCGTTTTTTGTCGGCGATTGCGCTCACCGCCGATTCACCCTTGATTATTTCAGGATACCGCTTTTCCACTTTTTCGCGCAGCGTCTTATTCTTTTTAATCTCCGCGAGAAGCGGCGGATAGTTTCGTTCAACAAATTTGGAATCCGCGAACTTACGTTCTATTCTCGCGCGGAGATCGCGTCCCACCGCGTTCGATATGCCTATCACATTACGGAGAATATGCTCAAGCCCGTCGCACTGGTATTCAATCTGCTTTGCGTACGACGGACTCACCGTGATACATCTGTCCGCAAACCGGATTCCCGCAGCCATACAGTTCAGCCGTTCACCATGCACCGGATCGGCGAAATCAACCGCCCTCCATTCGGGAAGATTGAACAGGCGGAACAGATCGAATCCGCGCTCATACCGGTGATACGCGTCAAAATACTGCCAGCCGCCGTTATGAATGATATGAAGGAATGTCGTTGATGCGAAATTGGGATTGGATGAATACACATGATCGCTGCGCACTATTCCGCTGAAAAGTCCCGCGAACGCGTCATTGGTGAATGTAAATACCGGCTTGAGACCGAACGTGCAGATCACCTCCGCGCACGCGCGAGCGAAAGCGATTCTGCGGCGAAGCTTGTCTTCGGAGGTGATTCCCCAATACAGGCCGTCGAACAGCTCGCTGTGATCGAGCAGATAATATCTGATTCCCTCCACCATGCCGGTATGCACACCGACTTCGTACTGGCGGTCAAGAACCATGAAGCGTACATTCTGCCCTGTATACGTTATTTTGTACTTCTCGATATTGCGGCGCATCTTCTCCAGCGCCTTCTCATCACCGCCGTGATATATGGCTGATATCACCACCACTTCCTCTCCGATCTTCGAGAGTTCGCGGGGAAGTTCATACACCACATTCGCGAGTCCGCCGCTCTTGGAGAACGGATCAGCCTCCGCCGACATGAATATCCACGTACCTTTTTTGTTATGCGAAAGGAGATACGTGCCGAGCTCCGCAACCCGTGAATCAGCGCATTTCTCCATCTGTTCAAAATAACCGGTGAGCACATCCCCCGCAATCGTACCGTCTTTGAAGAGCTGATAGAAACACCGTTTGAGTCCAAGCTCGATATAATACCGGTGGTCGTCCCAAAAAAGAGGGACAAGGGTTTTCTTCAGATAGGTCTCAAGTTTGGAATAATCATTCGCGAGGGAAAGAATCTCGCGGAACGCGAAGTTATCGGAGAACCGACCCACATGAGAAAGCGCGCACAAACGGAACAGTGAATCCTTGAGGAACTCGCTGTACATCATCGCGACGTCGGTGATTTTTTCAAGACGGATCATCTTCACGCGGTCGGTGTATGACACGACGGTGTTCACCCGCGATACGCGGAGCTCACGCCCTGTATAGAAACCGTAGTGCTCCGTAATAGGAGAATACACCACGTCAACGAGTCTGTAATATGCGTCGGGTTCTATCGGGATCGCAGGATTGTCGAACTGAATCGACGCGGTCTGGTTCCAGTCAGAAAAATTGCAGACCGCAATCCAGAAATCATCACCCACGTGTTTGAGCGCCGCGGCGACCATATTGTTGTTCGCCCAGAGAAGATATCCCTTCCCCTTGAGCTTGCGGTGAAACTTGTAAATATCACCGTAGAAATTTTCGAGCGAACGGTGCGCCGCGTATTCGAACTGATTCCAGTTCACATAAATATTATCGAGATAGACTTTCCAGCTTTCCCCTTCAGCCGATCCCTCGAAATCCATGATGATATTCGAAATGAACGACGTGAGGGTCACCGCCGCGCGGAGACCCCGGTGACCGAACGTATTGAGCGCACGGCGCTCATCATGGTTGCCCACGATGCCGAGAAGCTCAGTGCCGGAACAGAGTACCGACGGATAATAATTGTCATAGATGTGATATATCTCGCGCACGTCCCCCTTGCCGTGCATGATATTCTCGTTGATTTTAAAGAGCGACGCGTTATACGGCACAATACCGCTCCGCGACAGGAAGCGTTCATGCCCCCAGAAGCACTCCGCGATATTGATAAAGAATGTCTTTCCTTTTTTGCGGAGCATCCGCTCAACATTGAGCATGAGATGATAATGAAACGGTATCGCGATCGAGTCGCGGCACTGACAGTCGAAATACCCCGTGGTGATGTAATGCTCGTCCCATCGTTCATTGACGATTATGCGTCCCTCGACCATCTCCTCATGCGAGCGCTTCATATCATAGAAATACGGAAAGTTGTTCCGCTTCATCATGATCGGAACAGCATGCGCGGAGTCGAAACGAATTCCGTCGATATCAAACTTGTCGATAAGGGTCTTCACCGAATTGATGAGCCATTCCCAGACTTCGTAACGGCGGTAGTTCAGCAGTTTACCGTCATTCCATGATCCGTATCTTCCGTCAGTCGATGCACGAGGATAAAGCTGTCCGTCTTCGCCGTAGCAGAACACAACATCGTCATCGGGAAGCTCATCCGAACGCCTGTTCACGTGCGGGATAATATCGACAATAATGCGGATATCGCGTTTATGCGCCTCGCGCACAAGCTCCGCGAATTCCTCCTCCCCGCCTAACGAAGGTTCAATCTCCACAAGGCTCATCGGAGAGAACGGCGACGGCGATGACGCCTCAGGCGCCCAATCTTCGCGGTTCGATCCGCGTTTCTGCGCACCGAGCACATAGAGCGCGGTGAGATGATACCGCTCCTTCATGTCGTCAAGATGCGCGGTCAGGTCGGAGAAACGGCCGAGGCGGATAATCTCTCCGTTCTCATTATATACAAGTCCGGGATGACCGCTCTCATCACGCCAGTAGAGTTTGCTGTGACCATGAATATCGGTAAACACCTCGATGACGAGTTCTCCGCGCAGATCGGGTATCACGTTCACTCGGCCGCTTGTACCGTGCTCGGTAACCCAGTCACCGGCCTTTCCCGCGCGTGCCACCGCGAAGTCATAGTGGCCGTATCCTTCAAAATCAATCTTCGCGTAGTAACTCTTGTCCGTGACGGTGAGAGGAAATTCACGGCAGTCAATTTCATCTTCAGTGAACAGATCCTCATTAGACGCATTACGATACACGCGGAGGACGTAACCTCCCGGTTCATCGGGAAGATTTCCGTGGAACTCGAATGACTCGCCGACATGGATATTGAAGAATGACGTCGCAAGAGGCGCGTCGAACTCTTTCGGAGCGAGGACGCGTTCAAGGATGATATTCGCGCGATTGCGTATTTCATGAAGATCATGGCCAGACGCCGACACAAGAAGACGAACCACTTCACGGAGCGACACTTTGTTCCCTTCGCGCTTGTACCGTTTGGCGAGACGTTCAAGCCCATGAAGTCCTTTCATGTTCTTGTCGTAATCGAAATGCATCATATCATCTTCGCGGCGGGCATCAAGAAGACGAAGGTAGTTCTCACGGTTCTTCGCGGTAAAGTTCTTCTCTTCTTTCTTTTCAGGCTCGGCGGCAACTTCCTGCTCACCCTGCGATGAATACGCAATGACCGCGTCGACAAGATCGTTAAGCGACCGCGAAAAATCTGGCGCGTATGTCTCGGTATGCATGAAACCGGTTTCGATCGCGCGTTCCTCGACCGCGAGAAGTTTGAGAAAATCATCAAAGAGCACGCGCTCACCTTTTTTCTCTTCACCCTTGAGCGCATCAAAGGTCTTCAGTCCGAGGTATATTGTCGCGATTTCACTCCACACGGGGCCGGCGCCCACATGAGATATCACCGTAGTTTCGTTCGACACATGATAGAATGTGGGTTTTCCGGGACGTTCCTTGATAATCACAAAACGGCGGTCGCCCAGCGAATCATAATTCCCCTCAGCCAGCGCCTTATGAATCAGCCAGACCGCGTCGGTGATACGCTCGGAAAGACGCACGTCGTTTGAAAGGCGCATGCGTATGGATGAATCACCCGCGGCCATATCATCAAACACCGCGTTTTTGATTTCCACGCATCGTCCGCTCAAAGACACATGCGAATCGCCCCGCCTGAACGCGTCGACAAGCGCACTGTCCGCATGAACGGGGTAAGCGCGTTTATCGTCAAACGACGCCGATATCTCGGCTTTGACAAGCGTCCTGTCGACAAGCTCTTCCTCGCGGAGGCTGAAACGGCAAAGACTGGTAATAACAATCTGATTTGCGGGAGTTGACATGGTGATCCTCTTTCATAATTCGGCGGACGGGAGAATAAATCCCCGGTTGAACGGGGAGCGGATAAACGGAGAACGCTGCGGCGCGTTCTCCCGTCTGTTACGACGTTTCTTCTTCGATTCTGTTACTTTACTTCATTTCATCAACGAATTGCAGCACCGGGAATTTTTCTTTGTAAATCCCTATCGGCGTGTATACAAATTCGAACACTTTATCACTCTTGATAAGATCCTGGAAAAACTTTTCCTTACCTGATTCAATAATGAGGAATAGCTTATTCTCTCCGCTTCTTGTAGCGAGCATCACCATACGTTTGTCCGCTGTAACATCAAGGCCGAGATCATCCGGAACCTTGAAGAGCTTCAACGCAAACGAAGCACCCCGGAAATTCTGCCCCTTGACATCTGCTCCGTTCTCCTGAAGTTTGTTGTAGGTGAGACGGGCAAGCTTACCGTATATGGGATAATCCTCTTTCAATTCCGGAGTTTTGGATTTTTCAGGAACATCCTGAAGAAGGGAATCCTGCATTTTTTTATCGCCGGACGGAGTCACGGGAATCTGACGCGGTCCGTTGACATCAATCACGGTGATCGGCGGAGTGGACGCCGCTGACGCTCTCTTGCGCCAGACGAGAAATCCCTGAGTGGCGCGGTCACGATAGGTATTGGTCAGCTGCTCACGGGAAGTGACCCCCTTGGGCATAAGCACATCCCCGCCGAACGCGCGCGCGTATTTTTCAGCGCCTTTGATCCGATCCTGTATCGTGTCACCCTTTACTTCCGCATACCCGATCACTTCGTAGCCGTCGAGGATTCCCCACTGCGCGACCTTTACCGTGACATGCGGAGGAAGAGGCCCCATGGATTCAGAGACAAACGGAGTGTATAGACTCTGGTCAATTATTTTCAGATACGGATTTTCAACTGCCGGGACGGATGCCTGTGCGGGTTTCTGATCCGTGACAATGATGGGCGAAGCCTGCTCGGCGTTTTTCTGGGCGGTTGCACACCCTGTAACGGCAACGGTCAGAATGACAATGGAAATAATACTGCGAACCGACATAGAAACCTCTCGATTGAGTCACATTTGACGGTTTCAATCAATACCTGAAACCGCTGATTTCCGCTGAACACCGATATGATGATACCCGTCATTTCAGAATACTTTTTCACGAAACGGGCGCGGAAACACTCTCGTCATCCTGATATTTGTTCACGATATTAATGCGACGTCAATATTAATTTACATCCCCGGCACGACGGCGCGCGGCGGAATACACGAATAATTTCTCCGCATTGTGCGACATATTCCACGGACATGCGGACTCCCGGGTTCAATTCAACCCGCGCGATATCCCATGTTTTTTGCTCGCCATAAAATCATGCAATCGATCATCTGAAGAAACGGAATACGCTGATGTTCCGGCCGGAGGACAGAAATATGAACAGTTCAATCATCGCCGCTCTTATAGGAATCATGTCGGGGGTAATCGGAGGAATGCTCGGAATCGGAGGCGGAATCATCATGATCCCCGCACTCACTATTCTTCTGGGATTTTCCCAGCAGACGGCACAGGGTACGACCACCGCCGCGATGCTCCTTCCGATCGGATTCTTCGCGGCTCTCGCATACCATCAAAATGGTTATGTGAACATGCAGGTCGCGCTCCTTATCGCGGCAGGATATCTCATCGGCGGATACTTCGGCGGTCTGATCGCCGTATCAATCGACCCGTCATTGCTGAAAAAAATATTCGCGGTGTTTCTTATACTGGTCGGAATAAAAATCCTGATCGGGAAGTGACGATCTCTTGCCGCTCGCGCAACATCCATAAAACATTTCACGGACTATAAAGGATTTCCGGGTTGGAAATGTACGGAGATATCTTTCAATATAAAATAACACACCCATTTCATGGGCAACGGTTCAACAATTCGCGGAAAGAGCCGACAGAGCATTTTACGGAGTAAATGGCTCTATACATATTTAACCATTCTAAAATGCGTAGATCTGATCGACAAAACAATAGGTATGCAATATCAGCTAATTCTCGGGACATTTTCGCGAATACTCAAAAAAATGCCGTAAATACACCGTTTTTCAGCATTTTTACCGCGTTCATCATACGTTTAACTCAATTTTCTTGACTTTTTTACTCACAATCCGCCCTCATGTCGAGCGCAGACTATAAATACGGGGTACGTAAAAATGGCTGATAAAGCACTCACAAAATCTCAGGTAATCGCACATCTCGCCGATAAAACAGAACTTCAGAAGAAAGTTGTTGTTCAGTTTCTTGACGAGCTTGTAGGTCTCGCTTATAAAGAAGCGAAAAACGGTTTCACTCTTCCAGGACTCGGCAAACTTGTAATCCAGCAGAGAAAAGCCCGCGTCGGACGTAATCCGAAAACGGGAGAACCGATAAAGATCGCCGCAAAGAAAGTTCTCAAATTCAAGATCGCGAAGGCATGCAAAGACACCGTATGCCCCCAGAAGAAAAAGTAAGTCTTAAGGCCGCCTCACAAGGCGGCCTTTTTACACTCACCCGCGGCACCTCTGCTCCGCTTCCTCATTCAATAAGAAAATTCTCGAACCGATACTTGACAAACTGACTGTTATCCCCTCAGAAGGTAATGCGAAATCAATCCGGACACGCGGAATTTATTAGAGCATTTTACAGTGTGCCTTGTATTCTACATTAGAATCTATTCTAAAATGCTTATATCATATCGTGAAATGCTAAATGCACATGCAATCGCATAGACCGGAACACATGCCGCAATTGAACGGAGATTTCATGGAATCATATTATACAACCCTTACCAAACGCACCGAACTTGTTCTCGGATCGGAAACGGTCAAACGGATCAGTGATATCACTATACTTGTGGTCGGTCTGGGAGGAGTGGGAAGCTGGTGCGCTGAAGGGCTTCTGCGCTCGGGTGTCCGGAAAATGACTGTCGTCGATTCCGACATCATCTGTCCGACAAACCTGAACCGTCAAATCGAATCAACGTCGCTTAATCTCGGAAAACCGAAAGCGGATGAGATGCGCGACCGACTCCTTTTAATCAATCCCGGCGCGGAGATCACATCTGTGAACATGGTCTTTGACGCTGAACACGCGGAGAGCTTCAAGATTGAATCGTATGACTATGTCATTGACGCGATCGACAGCGTCGCGAATAAGGTGCTTCTCCTTGAACTGTGCCTCCGTAAAGGAGTCACGGTGTTCTCCTCAATGGGAGCGGGCGCGAAGACCGATCCGTCACGAATCCGCGCGGAGAAACTTTCGAAAACATCAGTCTGCCCTCTCGCGCGTGCCGTACGCAGGGGACTCCGGCAGAAGGGAATGTACGACGATATCGTGTGTGTATACAGTGACGAGTCACCGATGACCCCGGCGGCGGAGAGCGTCTGCGGCACGGGTGACTGCGCCTGCTGCGATGAAAGGAACACTCACAATGAAAACGGCGGGAATGCGGTTGACTGGTGCGCGAAGAAAAAACGGATCAACGGCGCGCTCGTCCATATCACCGCAATCTTCGGATTCACCCTTGCGGGACTTGTGATCAACGATACGAGGAAAAGCACCCCGTAATCTGTTCCACTGCCCCGTACAGTAAATCCCGCGTATGTATCACCACATGACGCGTTGTTTTATCAACATACTCCTCAAAATGTTCATTTATCACCAGCGATACCGCCAACGGATATTTATGCACCCGAGTGAAATGCTCTAGATGCGGATTAATCGTATCGTTGCCGCATTGAGTTCATCATTTCATGGGCATGACTCCTGCAAGGTCGATCGCAACCATATCAACAAATATCACGTTAATCGATCAATCAGATGAAAATTATTTTGATATATAAAGTTCTCTATTGTATGCTTGACAGACTGTGCGGAGATGAATATCCATTACTGACGAGATTATCGGATGGATCAGCACTCATTTATACAAGCAGGACAAAGGGAGACCGATATACGTTATGAATACCACCATCAGCAAACTTTTCCACGAGGTACTGGTCAACTCGCTGAGCACTCCGCAGGTGAACGTACTCGGCGAACTCTATGATCCGAAATTCAATCTTCATAAAGCGGCGGGGCTGAGTCCTTCAATCCCCATCCCGAGACAGAACGCCGCCGAAATCCTGATGAACTCATTCCCTAATGACAGCGATCTGGTTAATCTCTTTTCATTGCTCCTTCTTTACGAAGGAAAAAATTTCGGAAACAGGAATCTTTTACTCTGGGGACGGGACGATTTCATCCGTCTCCTTGGGATCAACAAATGGATCTACGATAACGATCTCAAACGGTTTTTCATCGATCCGTTCTACGAACATGCAATCAATTTTCTGAAGAACGTCAAGGTGATCGACCTGCGTGAACGCTTCCGGGTTACGGAACTGATCCACAAATTCGAATCAATCAGCAAGAAGATGAACATCAAGGATCTCGACTGGCGCATTACACTCCGTCTGTATGACCTTGATCCCAAGTCGGCGGAGCTCACCCGCAAAATAATAAATCTTCTTCTCACCCGGCAGAATCTCCAGAATTTCGCGAATGATTTTTATTTTTGTCTCAAGGAACTCACGATCAATGCCAGCAAGGCGAACTACAAGGTTCTTTTCAAAAAGCACATCGAAAAAAAAGAAGGCATCGGCGCGATACAGAATTATCCGGAGTTCCTCGAAAAATTCCGGCAGGAGATTGAAGACTACGGAAACAGCAATCTTCTGAAAATGGCGAAAAAGCAGGATCGCTTCATCACTATCGCGTTCCAGTCATCTCATGACGCGATCGAAATGTGGGTGGTCAACAATCAGAGCATCTCAACCGTCGAGAAAAAGAAAATTTTCAAATCCATCTATCCGAAAACGAAAGATGAAGATTCGTTTGCGGATGACTCTGAAGATCTCACCGAAGGCGCGGGGCTCGGGCTCCCCCTCATCCTCAACATGCTCAAAAAATATTCCAACGATCCTGAGCCGCTCAAAGTCGTTTTTTACCCTGATTTCATCAAGGTCGGATTCGAAGTCAAGCGTGATGATCTTATCAAAGCGCTCGCGGCAAAAGAAAGCACCGCACAATAATCCCTTTCGTCCTGCAACAGCACAGATAAAAAAATGATTGATAATAAGCGTCCGGGCGGACGGTGTGTTGATTGTATATTTTTAGGGAATTTACCCCGGTATTTATCACTCTATTATTGTCCAGGGACAGGCGCATATATGGCAGACCGGCTTTCTGATCAGAAAATTGTTTTGTTCAACGCTCATTACGACACGTACTACTCTCTGATCTTCAGCATTGTACTTTCAAAAGTCGGTAACTACCATGACGCGGAGGATATCTGCCAGGAGGTATTCGTCATCATGTACCGAAAGATCGATGAAATAGAAAAGCCCCGGAGCTGGCTCCTCGGTTGTCTGCGCAATGTCGTCTATGAATATTACCGGGAAAAGCGTCACAAAGACATCGATGTGGATGCCCTGTTTGATGACATCAGCATGGGATATGTGAACGGATTCCGTGATACGCGGATCACCATCAGCCAGATACTTGAAGAAATCCGCAATGAGGAAAGCGACGAAGACGCGACACTTTTCGATCTTGTCGCGCTGTATAATTTTTCATTCGCTCAGGCGCATCTTCACCTGAACATCACCTACAAACAGGCGGTGTACAGGTATAATAGAATATCCGCAAAAGTAAAAGCGAAGCTGAACAACAGGGGAATTGCCAACATCGAGGATCTGCTATGAAACACAATGACAGTGTCGCCCGTTTTATCGAGAAATACAAAATGAACTACCGGGTACCGTTCTTCACGGCATCAAGAATACTCCTGGCAAAATACAGAACTCATTCGCGCATTCTACGATCTGAAAATCCGGGACTAATCGGCGTCAGAACAGCTCTCGCGTGGAAATACATACTGCGATTTTTCGGTGCGGATCTGTCCCTCCACGGCAGCGTGCGTCTTGCATACGCGTCATGCGCTATCGCATTCTGCGTGACGGCAACCGCTCTCTTCTTCATCATCTCTCCGCACATAGGTGAACAATCCGCCGCAATCCGGATGATATCATCTGACGGAACAACGCGGGTCATCCGCAACGGATCATCAGTCAATCCTTCTTCGCCGGACTTTATCCCGACGAACGGCGATATCATCGAAACTCTTCACGGATCATCGGTTCTTCTTCGAAGCGGAAATCACGGCATTCTTCTTATGAGTGACTCCCGCTGCGCGGTCAACACTTCCCCGGATATGACCGGAATAACTCTTACACGGGGAACGATCCTTCTCAATAACGGAAATACTCCCGAAAAGACCGGATGCGAAGTATCAACGCCTAACGCGGTCATTACGGTAAAGGGAACCCTTTTCAGCGTGACATACGATGAAACCGCCACACACGTCGCGGTACGGGAAGGAACAGTAGAGGTCACACGGAAAGGATCATCTGATTCCCGCACAATCAACGCGGGTTCGAAAGCCGTCGTCTCTGACGAAACCAGAGTTGAATCGATCAGCGAGGATGAATCATCCCGCCTATCAGATTACAACAGGATCGGGAAAACAGGAAAAGAATCCTCATCCGACCGGACAATCATGCGCACAATCAACAACGCTGAAGAGAAACCGGTTCCGCTCACTCTTGAACAGATCAAATCCAGATACGGATATATTGAACAGCTGACCTTATATAACGGAAAGATACTGTACGGCGCTACCATTTCACGGACACACACGGTTCGATTCATTACACCCTCGGGATTGATGCTGATCCCGGCCCGTGATATTCAGGGGTTGAAAACCATTAAATAGGAAGACCGATGTTTATTTTCACGCATCAGTATTTTGAGTTGCGGAATACGCCGGACACGAAATGAGTATCTCAAGAATTCACATATCCGGTTTGAGTCATATTGTGTATAGTTTTATAGATAGAGCGGTACAACGTTTTTATCTGTCAGGGGGAAAGCCCCCTCAGTGCGCCGTATTTACGCTGGTTCTGTCCGCATTGGTGCTGGTTTTTATCGGAACCGGATTACCCGTATTCGCGGAACATGTATTTCTCAAAGACGGCACCATCATTCACGGCCGGATTTTACAGGAAGGACAGACTTCCGTCACCATACGCGGAGATGACAATAAAAACCGAACAGTGCTCCGCAACACTATCCTCCGCATTAATTATTCCGCACAGACGATCAACAAAGTCTATGTACAGAAACGTGACGGTACATCGGTTGTCGCATACCTTGTTGAACAGAACCAGACCGAATACATTTTCAGGCTCGACATCGACAAACCGGACGAGATCACAATCAGCAGAAGCGATGTTCTCTTTATCGCAGAAAAGAATCCGTCAGGGCTGAAGGGAGACGCGGGAATTGACTCCGTGAAGCTGTCATGGTTTCCTCCTTACGATCAGGTCAGTGAATACCGGGTGTTTATCAAAACCGGATCGGCTGATCAATATACACACACGGGATCAACAGCATCAAAATCGATCACACTCACCGGTCTGAAAAGCAATACGATGTATTTCATCATTATAAGAAGCGTCGATACAAGCGGGTACGAGTCATCACCGAGCAATGAGATTAAAATCACAACAGGTAACATCCCTCCCAATCCGCCCGTACTCGTTCCCGCGGAAAAAACTCCTGATGGGAAATTCTCTCTCTCATGGCACAGTGCGACAGATCCTGACGGCCTAATCCGCGGATACCGCATATATCATGTTGATGAAAGCGGCGGGAAAGTCATCGCTGACCTGAAAGAAACCCGCCTTACACTCAGTTCTTCCGATACGAACGGATCACTCTTTATAGTCAGCTACGACGATCATAACGGTGAATCCCCGCGTAAAAAAATCATGCTTCCGGGAGTCAGATCATTTCAGGCGGGGTTCACACCTGTCGTTATCTACCCTCTCGGACACTTCGGGAAAATCGCAAAACCCGGATTCGGGTCACTGCTGTCATTCCGGGTATCCGGTTTCAATTCACCGGGAATTGACGCCGGAATTGAAGCAGGGTGTATCTTTATGAGAGGGAAACGCGCCGATGACGGCATGCGCGGAAGTGACTCCGTTCTCATGATCCCCGGGCTGTGCGTCATCTCCCGTACTTTCGCCGTGTCTGATACGTTTTCGCTCACGCCAGAAATATCGTTAGGCGCGGCATACCTCCGCATCAGATACACCGGCCTCAACAGCATCACACTGGACAGGGAGCGCAGAACAAACACGGCGGTTGATCCGGTTTTCCGTGCCGGATGCGCGGGTTCATACAGCGCATGGTATCGGCTGACACTTCTGGCGAAAATTTGCGCCGGTGTGATTCCGTCGGACGGGGAGAAGATGATTTTCATTTCCGCGGAAGCGGGAATCTCGTATCAGCTCTGAATCCATCCATAGAAACTAAATACACTGCGACTCAACCCGCCCAGACTTCTCTCCGGAAGCCCGTCAGGATTCCGGTCTAAACGCCGGTAATCCCTAAAAACCAATCCTTCCTTCATGTTTCCTTTATTATTTCTTAATCATTCCGCCGTTATATCTCATTACGCAGGAGGCGGTGATGGGAAAATTACATGAAACTATCAAACGGGATTTATCCGAATGGCTCGATGACGCGGGGAATAAATTTCCTGAAAACGAGCGGTTGACAGTCGACATGCACTGCCATGATCACGGCAGCGGAGAACCTGATGAGCTCCTCGGACGTATGCTCGGCGTACCCGAAACATGGCTCAAAAGCGAAGATCTCATCTCCACCCTCACCCGGCACGGCTGTGACACATTCACCATTACGAACCATAACAACGCGCGATCCTGCTTTGATCTGATGGACAAGGGTTACGATATTCTTCCCGCCGCGGAGTACAGCTGCATGGTACCGCAGTACGCAACGGGAATTCACGTACTCGCCTACGGCATCAGCCCCGAAGACGACGAACGGTTACGTAAGATCCGCACCGACATTATGAAGTTTCTCGATTACACATGCTCTCATAACATTCCAACGGTATGCGCACATCCTCTCTACCATTATAAGTCCAAAGGGATACCCCCGATGGAATTCTTTGAACTGCTTCTCGTTCTCTTCGACAGGTTCGAGGCGGTGAACGGTCAGCGTGACAGCTGGCAGAACATGCTCGTAAAAACGTGGCTCGACGCGGCTGACCGCGGCACGATTGACAGTGCGGCAAAAAAACACGGCATTACTCCCTCGCGATTCTGCGCCGACCCGTACCGCAAGGTACTCACCGGCGGATCGGATGCGCATATGGGAATCTTCGCGGGACTCACGGGGAGTTACCTCCACGTGCCCGGTCTCGAAACGCGGCTCAAGACCGAAACGCGTTCTTCACTGGCGCTTGAGGCCATCCGCGCCGGCAATATCGTTCCATTCGGTGCGCACAACGACAGTGAAAAGATGACAATCGCGTTCATCGATTACTTCTGTCAGATCGCCATCAACATGGAAGATCCCGGTCTTCTCCGTATTCTTCTTCACAAGGGAGATGCCAAAGAGAAGGCGCTCTCGCTCGTACTTTCCAATGTCTTCGGTGAAATGCGCCGTCACAAAACCACCATGGGATTTCTGCGCGTATTCCACGAGGCGTTCACGGGGAAAGTTCCTTCATTCAAAACCCGCTTCCTTGTAAAAAAAGAATACCAGCCCGCGGTCGCTGAAATCACGAAAATGGCCAGCACATGGAAAGCTGATCCGGAAAAAGCCGCGGCGCAGTTCAGTAAATCACTCGAAACGATCTTTGAATCTCTCACAAGCCTTGCGGCGCGGCGTGCGGCAAAACGCATCACCAAAAGCACAACCCCTGAAAAATTCAGGGATATGAACGCGGCTGATATTCTTTCAATGATAGAACTGCCCAGCAGATTCAGAACACTTTCCGAGGGAGTCAAAAAAAAGCGCGGGGAATTTCCGATGAGCGCCTTCTCTGTTTCGGAATTCTTCGATGATCTTTCATTTCCCCTTCTCGGATCGGGAGTGATTCTCGCGGCGAACTTTGTCGGCGCGAAGGTTATGTACAATGCCCGTCCTCTCGTACGCGCGATGGCGGCAAAGCTCGGCAAATACGCGGAACCCGAACGAGTGCTGTGGCTCACCGACACATTCGAAGACGCGAACGGAGTGGCTACGGTATTGCGTGAAATGCATAATGAAGTGAAAAAGAGAAATCTTCCGATAGATTTTCTTGTCTGCTCCGATACACTCGGTTCGGATAAGAACCTCATTGTCACCAAACCTATTACGACATTCACCCTGCCATTCTATGAGCAGCAGCCGGTGAGAATCCCCAATCTGATGGAGCTTCAGAGAATTTTCCATGAAGGCGAATACGACAGGATAGTCTGCTCAACCGAGGGGTTCATGGGGCTCGCCGCGCTCTACCTCAAGCATGCATTCACCGTTCCCGCGCACTTCTATCTCCATACCGACTGGATGACTTTCGCGCGCACGGTACTCGGGCTTGATCACCACTCCAGAAGTAGACTCCGCCGTATTCTCCGCGCGTTCTACCGGCAGTTTGACTCGCTCTTTGTACTCAACAAGGATCAGCGTTCATGGCTGACTTCGAATCAGATGGGATTCTCCCCCGATCGGATACATCTCACCGCGCATTGGGTTGAGAGCGACTTCTATCCAAGGGAGAACCGCCGCAAGGAACTCTTCGGCATCGACAAAAACCGCAAGGTGGTTCTTTTCGCGGGCCGCGTAAGCGAGGAAAAGGGAGTGATGGAACTTCCCGCGATAATGACCGAACTGCGGAAAAAAGATCCTTCGATCGCTCTTGTGATCGCTGGAAAAGGACCCGCGGAAGAAAAACTGCGCAAGGCCGTTCCATACGCGGTATTTCTCGGATGGGTGCCGCACAATCATCTGCCCGAAATCTACTCTTCAGCCGACGTGCTCGTGCTGCCCTCGCAGTTCGATACATTCGGCTGCGTTATTCTCGAAGCGCTCGCCTGCGGACTCCCCGCGGTATCATACGAAACGAAAGGCCCCAAGGAAATCATTGAGCACGGCCGATCGGGATTCCTGTTCAAAGGCCGGGAAGAAATGAGTTCCGCGATAGGAGCATATCTCGAAAACGAAAGCATCCACGGAGAAATGCGCCGCGCGGCGAATGAACGGGCGGGACTCTTTTCCGCCGACAGGATAATTCACGATCTCATGAACGATCTCGGATTATCACCGGTTGACAGTCCCGACCGCGGAGAGAAAACCGCCCGCGCGCGGTAATTGCCGCTCATAACGTTATATGCAACGGAAGGGATTATGACTGACAGAAACATCGCACATGACAACGGCAGGACATGGTGGAAACACGGTGTGGTGTATCAGATATATCCGCGCAGTTTTTATGATTCCAACAATGACGGCATTGGTGATATCCGGGGAATCACAGGCAAGCTTGATTACCTCGCATGGCTCGGCGTAGACGCGATCTGGCTTTCGCCGATTTACTCATCCCCGATGCATGATTTCGGATACGACATCTCCGATTACCGCACAGTAGATCCGATATTCGGAACTCTCGCCGACTTTGACGAGTTGTTGAAATACGCTCACAGAAAATCAATCCGTGTCATCATGGATCTTGTGATCAACCACACGTCTCACATGCATCCGTGGTTTCTTGAATCACGCCTATCAAAGGGGAATCCCAAACGTGACTGGTATATCTGGCGCGACGGGAATGACGGGAAAGAACCGAACAACTGGATGTCGGTCTTCGGCGGATCGTCGTGGACATTTGATCCCGTTACAAGTCAATACTACCTGCACTCGTTCCTTGAAGAACAGCCCGATCTCAACTGGAGGAATCCCGAACTCCGTAAGGCGGTTTTTTCTGATATACGGTTCTGGCTCGATCGCGGAGTCGACGGATTCCGCATTGATGTGGTCAACTGGTTCATGAAGGACAGATTCTTCAGGGACAATCCGTCGCTGTTCGGAATCAAGAAGCTCCAGCGCCATATCTTTGACCGGAACCGCGACGAAACACAGGGCGTGATCCGTGAACTCAGAGGCCTTATCAATACATACGAAAACAGAATGCTTGTAGGCGAAGTATTCTCGCTCCCCCCCGGAGATCCGTCATTGTCTGCGCGGTTTCTCGGTGACGGAAGCGACTCTCTCCATCTCGCGTTCGATTTCTCTCTCATCTACCGGTTCTGGAACGCGCGCATGTATTACAAATGCGTCCGCCGCTGGATGAAAAAGATTCCGGACGGAGGATGGCCGTGTCATGTATTATCAAACCATGATCAGAGAAGGAGCGCAAGCCGTTACGGCCATGATGACGACGGCCCCAAACGCGAAAAAATCGCGGCGGCGCTTCTGCTCACCATGAAAGGCACGCCGTTTATTTATTACGGTGAAGAGATCGGCATGCGGAACGGACAGATCCCGAGAGACAGAATTGTCGACCCGCTCGGAAAGCGATACCGGCCGTTCTACGCCGGGCGCGATCTTCAACGCACACCGATGCAGTGGGACGATACCTTAAATGCGGGATTCAGCGAAAGCGAACCATGGCTGCCGGTCAATTCCGATTACCGGAAAACAAATGTCGATATCGAAAAGAACGACCGTCACTCAATACTGCGGTTCTACCGCGCACTGCTCGAACTGCGGCGGAAAAAGAAATCGTTATACAGCGGGGAATGGAAGCCGGTTATAAAAGGCAGGCGCGGTGTTATCGCGTATTACCGGACCGCGGGTGACGAAACGGTTTTCGTCGCGCTCAACTTCACCGCGAAGACCTCACACATTCACATACGCGACCATGCGCAATGGAAAGTATGCGTTTCAACACACCGCAGTTCGCGTGAACATTTCACAGATCTTGACATTACGCTCAACCCGCATGAAGCCACGATCATTGAGAGAATCGGGGAACTGTAGAATTCTAAAAACGAAGCGCGTCAGGGATCGAGCGGAAACCTCCGGTTGAAGCGAGAGCCCGCCCCCGCCGCCCGTTCGGATATTCACATGCAGCATACGTTATACGTCATTTACCGCCATAAACAGATATCACGCGGGAAAGCGGCGGGGGGACGCCCGGAATCTTCCCGCCTGGAATTTCTACATCGTCTGCATTGACCCCATCAGACACTTTCCTCCGCTCACCGGTGCGGTTCTCCGCATTTTTCTTTTATATTCAGACGGGGTGCAGCCGGTCAATTCCTTGAACACGGTGTTGAATGTCGTTTTTGAATTGAATCCCGATTCATAGGCGATATCAAGGACGGTCTTTGACGCGAATTCAGCGGATTCAGAAAGAAGCAGATCTTTCGCGTACTCCACCCGTCTTGAATTCATCAGCGAAAAGAAGTTATGCGACATTCTGACATTGATCACCTGCGATACATGATGCGCGGGAATCCCCACCCGGTCGGAGAACGCGGAAAGAGTTATCTCGGGGTCAAGATACAGCTGTTCTCTGTCCAGAAGATCATTGATTGTTTCAAGATACGCGTCACGTGTTTCGTCGGACAGCCTGGTCTTCGCGTATTTTTCTCCGGAACATTCCATCATCCCTGGTTCCGTGTCTTTCACTTCATTGATTCCATGCATGATATGGTACACATCGACATGGCGTATAACCATATATCCGCTGAAAACGATGGAGACCGAAAACCACATGCTGAGTGTATGGAACGCTGCGCTCGCGAACGGCAGCATTCCCAGATAGCAGACAAGCCCCACTCCGAACAGAACGATCGTAATGGTACTGTAGCCCGCGAGAATTGACAACCATCGCCGACGGATATCCGTTTCCGGATCGGATACATTCTCCATCCGCAGAAGATATCCCCTGAGCAGCCGTATGGACTGAGCCAGATACAGTGCCGCGAAACTGAATACCATTATATGGTAAATACCGTTGAACGACATTATACCCGCCGCTTCATCAGGAGACAGGATCGGATCGAACATCGCGAGTTGACCATTCAGCGCGAGGAACTTGAGATACGAGAAAAATATCGCCGGAATCAAATGCATAAGATGAGCGGGTCTCAATTCCTTTATTGCTCCGACTGACACCGAAAAATACAGATATATCAGCGGACCGTACAGGAACATCAGCGCGTCCCGCAGATGGAAAATAACGGGGAAACAGTTCCGGCCATACGAGCGCAGAAGGTATTGTATGAATATTTCGTATGTGAATACGAATATAAACGCGGAAAAAATCCTCTGCGCGGTTCCTTTTCTTGTAAACAGCAGAAGCGACAGGAAAAATCCCTGTCCCACTATAAAGAGATACGCCCACATCACATAACTTTTCATTTACTACCCGACGCTCCTCACCATTGACATTCAATTCAAACTGACAGGATACCGTAGAATGAGCATAACACATCGATATCCGCGAATCCGGGACACTCCGCCATTCATTCATGAATTCCACTAACCGTACATTCAGACGGTTTTATGCGATAGAGAGATCGCCACATACCGCGACAATCCGCCGCCTCATCGGCCCGTTGGCGGGAAGCTCAACTGCCGTACTTCATATAACAGGTTTCCTTTCATGTATTACAAACCCGGAATCACCGTCGCACCCACCCGGGAAGCGAAGAAGCGTTGGAACAGTGAACATGGCACTGATGATATGGCCGTAATACCGCGCCCGTCCGAAATGTACTTCAGCCGGAACGCACCAACTAGTGGGATGAACGCCCTTAAAAGGACGCACTTTTTCCGAAGTACAAAAAAAATTATTAAAATTCTTGCTTTGAAATTATATAGATACTTCTTCTTAGATATATGGAACACATTCAAAGCAGGACTTGCATGTTCAGGTTTTTTCATATTATTCTTCCGGGCATTATCATGGCGGCAATAGTGTACGCACCGGTTCACGCGTACGGAGCGGATCAAGGCGGTCTTCAATCCGCGGTGGTCATCAAGATCAAAGTCTCCGGCACTGAAAATGAATACGGCGCGGTGCTCGAAGACCTTCTTTCGGCGAAACTCCATTCGGCGGGCGTATTCCTTATTATGGACAGAATCCAGATGGAGAAAATCGCACGCAGATCCGGGTTCACGGACTTCGACATCAGCGACCGTGTGATTTGCGCTGATCAGGGAAAGATACTTTCCGTGGATAAGGTCATCGCCGGTACCGCGGTAAAAAATGACGGGAAACTGACGCTCTCCATCAGGTGCATTGACACCCGGACGTCATTGATCGATATCATCGCCACCGCGGAAGCTTCGGGCGATTCGGACATCTCCGGCGCTATCGCCGAGATTTCAGAACGCGTTTCCCGTTTTTACTCAGGGATGGGTTCCCTTTCCGGAAATTTCGATTTCACGGTCGGCGCTTCACGCTTTATGCCGGTGAAAGCATACGCGGGATACCTTAAGCCCTCATTGGGGGGAATGATCAGCGGGAATATCAATAAACTCATAACCCCATATACCGGCATACATCTCGCGTCGGGAGTGAACATCTTTACACCGAAGACGAAACGGTACGATAGTTTTTCCCAGTTCTTTCTGACCTGCGGTGTCGCCGGACATTTTCGTCCTACTGAATCATTCAGGGTTAGCCCGGCCTTTTCTGCCGGATCTGTTCTTTCCCGTGTAAGTTATGATGTCGATGGCAGGCGAAGTCCCGGCGGTTTTACATACAAAACACGATATTACAGAAATTTATGCGTCCTTTTTGAAACGGAACTGTCACTATATATATATGACAGATGGATGTTGTCTGCCATCCCCGGTTTCATGCATATTCCGGATTCCGAAAACAGCGGTACACTGTTTTCAATCACGGCCGGAATAAAAACACTTTTTTAACGGGGAAGGTAGTCATCATGTCTGACAGTAAAACACTGCTTTTCACGAGTATTTACAATGAGTATTACGCACTGATCTTCAGCGCAGCGTATTCCAGGCTCAAGAATATTGAGGAGTCGCGGGATGTCTCTCAGGAGGTATTCACACGCTTCTTCGCGAAAATGCCGGAGTCAGACAATCACAGGCGATGGCTTCTTTCCGCGTTGAATTTTGTAATTCTTGAACATTACAAAAAGAACAAAACCGCGGAAACCGACATCGACGATGTCATCGATGATATCAAGGTATCCGATTTCGACGGAATGAGGGACACAAAAATAATCATTTCGGAGACACTGAACAATCCGGAACTGTTTGAAGATACAAACGCCAAAACACTTTTTGATCTTATCGCGATTTATCGTTATACGTTCAAGGAAGCCGGTGAAGCGCTCGGCATAACCGAACGGCAGGCGAAGTACAGATACAAACACACCGCTCACGGAATTGTCGATTACCTGAAAATGAAAGGAATCAGCGGGATGGAGGATCTCCTATGAACGAAATCGAAGTAATCGACAAACTGCTGTCTCAGTATGACATGAACATATCATTGCCTGACGAGGTGAAGAAGGAAATTATCCGTTCCAAGAAAGAGGTTCTTGTCAATATCCTCAAGTCAGCTGGAAAATACACCGTGTCAGTCGCGGTCATACTTAATATTGCGCTGTTACTGAAAAAAGCGGGAATCGGCATAAGCGCGTCAAAGATCGGATTCACCCTGCATGCCCTCACCGCTCTCACCGCGGCAACCGCGGTCGCGGGAACAGGCAGTGTGATATATAAATCGTATGCGGAAAAGACATCTGATAAAATAACTGTCTCCGCACCGGCTGAACAGACCGAAGAGAAAGTCATTGAGAATAACAATGCCGATTCAGTGAACCGGAAAGAGATTTTAATACATAAAATCGGAATCGTACCGTTCACCGGAAATCCTGAAATCGCCGATGAAACATCCCTGATCAACAAAACAATCATGGATACAATATCCGGGAAAACCGGTCCCGGCACGATTATCGCTTCTTCAGATAATGATACCGCCAAAATACAACTCATCCTCCGCGGATCTGTTTCCAAGATCAACGGGATATATTACATCAGAATTAAACTTATAGAGGGTGAAAGCTCCCGTATCGTCGCCGCTCTTGACAGAACCGCCGCGACAAAAGAAGAAATTTTATCAGCGTCAGAATCTATTGCGGCGGAAATATGCGGAGCGATCCGGTAACGGGGGTTTACGACTTAACACATGCATGCCGCTTTATTCAGAAGCGATAACGCATTTCAATAAATCGCATTACTGCCTCCGAAATAGTGCGTGCTCTCTTTTCGCCACTGTTTTTTCGCAAGGAGTACATACATTCATCACAACAGAAGATCCCCGCTGGATCGGCAGCCAACGGGGATCTTCTGTCTTTACAAGGTTAATCGAGTCGCATACTCAACCAATCATTTTACCTTTTGCATATCATTGCATATCACATTCATCTCTTGATGAATACGGTCACATCCAGATCGGCTATTTGCCGCTTATAAGTGCTAGCGTTTTGTCATACGCGTCCTCACCCGAACCTATCAGCACATCTGGAGTCGTCTTCTTCTCAAAGTTCGATGATCCGTCCGCATTGAGCGGCATCCCGGAAGGAAAGCGGATAACGAGTTTGCTGTTCGGAAGAATCATTTCCACAGGGTCCATTCCGCCGCCGTCACCGCCGGTTATCGTACCGACAAGAGTCGCAAACCCGGTTTGCTTACAGAACATCGCAAAACTTTCCGACGAGGAGAAAACTGTTCCGCTCGTGAGCACGTAGATCTTGCCGCTGAAACCAACGCTGTCTTCCGGAGAGATCGTTCCTGTTTCGGTATAGTACCGGGAAAACACAGTATTGTATTCAATAGGATAATTTGCTTTCGCGGGCAGAGATGATATATCCGAAGTAATGATCTTCCTTGCTTCCAGAAATTGATCAACATAGCTTCCGCTTCGATAGAGCGTCGTCACAGATGCGGTTAGCGAAGAAGTCAGAAGAGGAGGGATAACCATTGAAGCCCAGTAATGATCATCACCACCGCTGTTTTTACGAATATCAATTATAAGATTATCATAATCTTTGATCTGTGTATAAAAATTGACAATCTTTGAATACTCTCCGGCGGTGGGAACAGCCATCGAGCTGATACTCATATATGCGGTTTTTCCGGTTTCCACTATTTTAAATTCAGCCGCGCTTCCGTCAGTCATTGATTTATTCGATAACATGGGGGAATTTGATTGTGAAGTGAGCGTGGGAACATTGAAATACTTTTTGAACAACGGAATCCAATAGTCATTGTAATACGGCAGTGCTTCTGAAAATATTTTTTTCCATGGTTCTATCGATGTCTGTGATTCATAGTTGCCGGTATAAACGTCAGCATAGAGGGAAAATTCCTCAAGAATAACGTTTGTATGACCACAATTGAGCTTTCTGACTATTTTAACCAATTCGTTCGCAAAGCTGATATTGTCCGCAGTCCCGGCTATTGCCGCCCGGTAGTCGTCCTTTTCCGGAAGCCAGTCGACTCCATTGACCCGTTTGTTCACTTCAAAATACGGATAATTATCTGATAAAATTCCGTACATGTAATCAAAGTCCGCGCGTTTCTGATCCGCAGTAAGTGTCGGTATTGTTGATGACGAATCTGATGATCCGGATGAACAACCCGTAACACACGCAATTAACATTAAAACAATTGCAATGAAAACATTCTTCATTCTGACTACCCTTCCTTTGAATGGATATAGCATAACTGACATATTGTTATTTGTCCTATATTGAACACGAACTGATCACAAAAGTGTTACCCGCAATTACGGAATAGTCCGATAATCGAACCGATTACCATGGCCGCACTTCATATAACCACATATCGATGAGCAAGCCGGATGCATCGGCGAATCGGATCCCCACCTTCAATCTGTACGTAAATTAACAAAATCTTCATACATGCTTCATAACCGCTTTATCATCAGGGGGATTATTGTTCATGTACGTATGACAATCTGCCGCGGGATATACGCGGAGATAATGAAAACGATCGGCACGGCTCCACACGGAGGAGAATGAAAACGAAGATAACCGCCACGAAACTTAATTTTTTCTATGGTGCGACAAAAGCGATAAAGAATATTTCCCTGGATGTGGAGGAAAATTCCGTCCTCGCGCTCATAGGTCCGTCCGGATGCGGAAAATCCACATTTCTGAGATGCATTAACCGGATGAACGAGCTGATTCCCGGTACGCGCGTCGAAGGAGACATTACTCTGGACGGCGAATCGGTATACGCGCAGACGTCTGACGTGACAGAGCTTCGCCGCAAAGTGGGAATGGTGTTTCAGAAATCGAATCCATTCCCGAAATCTATATTCGAAAACATCGCGTACGGACTCCGCATCAACGGAATCAGAGACCGCTACACAATTGAACAGACTGTCGAGAAATCGCTCAAAAACACCGCGCTCTGGGACGAGGTAAAGGACAGACTCCACCAATCGGCGCTCAGTCTTTCGGGAGGACAGCAGCAGCGGCTCTGCATCGCGCGAACCATCGCCGTACAGCCTGAAGTGATTCTCATGGATGAACCGGCTTCCGCGCTCGATCCGATATCGACCCAGAAAATCGAGGAACTCATTCAGGATCTAAAAAAGAATTATACGATCATCATAGTGACACATAACATGCAGCAGGCGGCTCGCGTTTCGGATCATACCGCGTTCTTCTACATGGGAGATCTTATCGAGATGAACCGCACCGACATCATTTTCACGAACCCGGAGAAGAAGATCACGGAAAACTATATCACCGGAAAATTCGGTTGATACACGTACCATATACCATATATGCTAATGACGGAGAGATACAATGACAACTCATCTTCAAATGGAACTTGAACATATCAAATCCCGGCTTTTCGAGATGACCGACCGTGCGATCGAATCAATCACAAAATCGGTTGATGCGCTCAAAACCTCCGATCCCCGGGCAGCCGCGGTCGTTATAGAAAACGACACGTTTATCGATGAACTCGAGAAATCGATCGACGAAGAATGCGTGAAAATACTGGTCACCCGTCAACCTGCGGCGGTCGATCTGCGCTTCGTACTGTCGATGCTTAAAATAAACACCGATCTCGAACGCATCGGCGATCTCGCTACGACTATCGCAAAGCAAGCCATTATACTCGACGGAAGATCCCCGGTTAAACCCCTTATAGATATTCCGAGAATGTCGGAGATTGCGATATCAATGATCAAAGACTCCCTTTCGGCTATTACAGAGGGAGATTCGAAAAAAGCAAAAGCGGTGATTGCGCGTGACAGTGAAATCGACGAGCTCAATGTGCAGATATTCCGCGAGCTCCTCTCCATCATGGCGGAATCACCGACAAAAATCAGCGATGCGTTCGCGCTCATTATGGCCGCCCGCTCTCTTGAACGGATCGGGGATCATGCGACAAATATTGCCGAACGTGCGGTCTATTTTATCGAAGGAATTGACATCCGCCACACACTGTAATATATGTTCAGCGAATCCGATCAAGCCATGTCCGAGGTTCACATGAAGAAGAAAATTTTTGTCATCGACGACGAGCGTGATATTCAGGACATACTCCGGATAAATCTTACCACGGAAGGCTATGACGTACTGACGTTCGGCTCCGCGGAGGAGACACGTAAAGCTCTCGCGAAAGGACGTCCGGATCTCTTCATCCTCGACATTATGCTCGGCACAACCGACGGCTATGACTTCTGCCGTGAGCTCAAGACATCCAAAGAAACCAGATCAATTCCGATCATCTTCCTCTCCGCAAAATCGGAGGAGATAGACAAGGTGCTCGGCCTTGAGCTCGGTGCGGATGATTACCTGACAAAACCATTCGGACTCAAGGAACTGAAATCCCGCGTCAAGGTAGTGCTTCGGCGGAGCTGTGCTCCGGAACCTGATGATTCGAGCAGAATCGCATATTTAGGTATTGAACTGTTTCCCGAAAACTACCGTGTGACAGTGAACGGGAAAGACGCGTCTCTCACTAAAACCGAATTTCTCATGCTTGCGTTGTTTCTCAAAAGTCCCGGAAAGATTTTCACGCGGGACAACATCATTGACAGTATCAAGGGCGACAACGTATACGTGATCGACCGTACAATTGACGTACATATCATGAACCTCCGCAAAAAACTCGGGGAATACAAGGATATCATCAAGACGTTTTCGGGCGTCGGTTACGGACTGAAGGAGTAATACCATGAAAAACCGGTTCGCCCGGAAGATCATTCTTCTCTACGCAACATTCATTACCGGAATCATTCTTTTCCTTCTTTTTTTCTTCAACACTCTTTTCTACAACGCGCATCTGACGGTGATAAAACGCGAGATGGAGGAGAAAGCGACATTCGTGGAGCAGATATTCCTCGAGGAACATGTCACACCTGATAACCCCGAATCAATCATCAATGCGGTCAAGACGTCAGCCCGGATCGTCAAACTCAGAATCACGATTATCAGCGCAAACGGAACGGTCATCACCGATTCCGAAGCACCCGATGTCACGCATATGGATAACCATCTGTACAGACCTGAAATACAGAACGCGATGGCTGACGGTACAGGATTCAATATCCGTCGAAGCGCAACCATCAAAACGGATACTCTGTATTGCGCGAAACGAAACGGAATCTATTTCATCCGTCTCGCGAAACCGCTTCATGAAATTGACAAAAGCGTCGCCGCTCTCCGTGGAGGGGTTCTCACCGCGGGATTTGTTCTCGCGCTCGGATCGTTCCTTCTCCTTGTATTCGCCACCCGGCGTATCGCTAAACCGATTGCCGAAACGGGAGAGTTCGCGGTTCAATTCGCGTCCGGCAATTTCGACAGGAGAATACTCCATTACAGCGACGATGAAATCGGCTCCGTTCAACGATCGTTAAACGCCATGGCCGATACGATCGTACGTACAATCAACGATCTCCGCAGCGGTCAGGAAAAACTCCGTACCACGCTGGAGACAATCCCTGACGGCATCGCGCTGATATCTCCCGACGGGAAAATCAGTTTCTCGAACGGGGCGCTCGCGTCGATACTGGGTATCCCCTCAGTCCCGTCAGGACGTCTCCACTTTGAAATAATCCGCAGTAAAGAGATAAACCTCGCGATAGAACATATTCTTGAAACCGGCGTATGCCCCCGGCCCGAGGAAATATCGATTGATGACCGGATATATGAACTTTTCATCAACAAAGTCCACGAAGGAGACAGCGGACATTCCGCTCTCATTCTGCTCCATGACATTACCGAACAGAAGCGTATTGAGCGGATCAAAAGCGAACTCGTGGGGAACATGTCGCACGAGCTGAAAACTCCGATCGCGATCATGCGCGGCTATCTTGAAACCATCCGCGAAAATATTCCGTCAGACGCGCCGACCAGGCCGTTTATCGACAAGGCGATCGAAAACGCTGACCGTCAAAGTCTGCTGATCACGGATATCCTCAAACTACACGCAATGGAAAGCAGCTCTGATTTCCCGAGAGACATCATCGACCTCGGCGGAATTATCGACTCAGTCATCACGCTCATCCGCCCCAAAGCCGCTGAACGGAATGTATCGTTTAACGTTAATACCGCGTCACTGCCCTCGCCTATTCAGGGAAGCCGTTTTCTCGCCGAAGAAATATTCTTCAACCTTATCGATAACGCGGTGAACTACAATAACCCGTCCGGGAAAGTGTCTGTTTATACTGAACTATCCGACGGATCGGTTCTCGTCCACATTGAGGATACCGGCATCGGAATCCCCGACGACTCAATCGATCGTATATTTGAGCGATTCTACCGCGTCGATAAAAGCAGATCGCGCGCGACCGGAGGGACGGGGCTTGGTTTGTCAATTGTCAAACACGCGTGCGAACTTCTCGGATGGAAGGTTCATGCAACGTCAATACACAATGGGTCAAGATTCACCGTAAGTATACGGGGATAATGCGAGTGAAATGTCGTTTATGCATTGGAGTTGCCCTGAATGTTTCTCTTCGGTTTGAAGATTGATGAACAGAGAGAACAATTTATGATCACATTTTTGCGAAATTGAATCTTAGGATGGTCAGACAAATTCTTTATCTCATAATAACTACAGACACATCACAGAAATGAACCAATAATAGTTTGTTGAAATATTGACGCGAAAGATATTGTTATAAAGTTAATACCGCAGAATTACTTGCCGTCCATAATGCAGTTTGATTGATCGTGAACATTACGATTGAAAGGAAAATCATACTACTTTTCACCAATACGATAATTAAAAACGGAGCCGCCTGCAATACATAAACAGACGGCTCCTTGATAACTTTTCAACTACTCACTTAATTCACGTTATATTTTTTTTATGACTCTCCATTCATATGGAACATTGTAAACTGCGGTATCCTGATGTACCGTAACATTCTTTCCCCAGAATGCGCCATAAGCTTCGCCGCCAGCCGTTGTAGTTTCCCATTTTGTGGGATTCGGTGTAGTTAACAGCTTCGGAATTATGCTGGAATTCCCCATATCAATAATCAGCTCGCTGGTATTCGGTGCGATAAGCGTACCCCGCCAGTTGACTGTTGATGCGATATAGACACTATTCGATGAATTCACCACAACAAGAATCTTTGAAGGATCAGCTCCTTTTGATGTACCCTTTTGCAGCATTTTTGACCGTGATTTCATTGAAAAATCACCTTTTACAAAGATCTGCACAGGACCGTTTGTTGTATCAAAGTAATACGTTACATCCGGCTCACCGATAACAGAGCTGAAGTGATAAACTCCTGAAGAGAAAGTGACACTGTTTCTGCCCTTGAGAGACAGCGAACCATAGTTGCCCGGAGTCAATGTAATTGAATTTCCCGGTTCAACGTTTCTGTTGTCACTCGATGGAGTGAATTTAGACGCATCAACAGAAAACAACAAACATCCAGGATCCTTATTCAAGTTTTTCAATTTGAATCCGTAGTTTGTTACTACACCAGAAATTTTTTCACGAGCAATGATATCTCTGGCTGTCATTGTACCACGAAACTCCAATGCTTTTAAACCGCAAGCCACATCACCAACATATGAATTGTTACCGATAATCATTTTACCGCTACCGGCAGATCCTCTTACTCCTGAACCGATTTTACTGAATCCAGTCTGGTCATTGTTGAATAACTTAGCCCTATCATTGAAACTCAGATAGTTTGTTCCATACACGCCATAGTCCGCATAAGCCATATCGACAGTCAGAGGTCCAATCACACTTTTATCGATCGGTTTTGATCCAAAATTCCAGTTTGAAAAATCGTAAAAGTTAATAAACTTCCCTGACATATGCAGGAACGAAATCAACCGCAACGTATTTCCATAATAATTATTGGGTTCAGTATACTTTTCCGGTGTACGTACTATAAAGTCATAGAAAAATTGTCCATAACCGGGAATTCCCGACACAAGGGCCGGAATACCAAGCATTGACCCAAAGGAAGGAGAGTGGTATCTTCCTCCGTCTTTGAAAATACCAGCATCATCTTTTGCAGTATTATTAAATCCGTCACGGTCTGCTCTTCTCCAAGGGCCACCGGCGATAGTATAACCGTCTACAAAGTACTCTGTATTGCTTGGATTTATTTTATCAAGAAAGAAGTCAGCGGTTTCCAGGATCATACTTTCAGCAGTGATATTTTTATACCAGATGTAATCGTGTGCGAGTCGCCATGGAACCCGTACTCCGTCATAGTAGAAATTGAAACTCAGCATATTGTATGAATCCCCATCGGAACCATTCTCCATACTACCCCATTGTGGATCATCAGGAATTTTGCCATCGATTTTCCCATCAAGATTCTCATCCAGGTAGTATCTCCTGTCGCTTGCATTATCCCAACTACTACATTTTTTTGCATTACCACCAGCACTCGAAGTATCGCACCAGTCAGGATACAAACCTGCGGTGCCATTTGTTTTATCGATTTTTGCCATCTCGGCATACATATTTTTTAGTATAGTGTCACACATATTAACATAATATGTTGCTCCCTGTCCGTCCTTTATATACGTCTTCCCATCGCTTCCTGCTGAAGTATAAATATTTTCAGTAAAAGCTTTGTTTGTCTCATTATCTTTTATAAATTTGGCATATAAGCGCCACCATGCAGGGGTAAAATAGCTCGGATTCCAGCAAAATTTTGATCCCCAGAGCGTTCCATTGCCAAGAATCACGCCTCCTTTTTTTACATCAAATTCGATGATATTGCGAATATTCTTTGCGGCCTCATACACATAATCATACGTTTTTGCATTTTTATAATTCTGCCATCTCTTTACCGCCAAACAAAGTGCACCCGCAATATCAACATCAGCATCTGTCGCGCTGCCCAGCTTTCTTGTGAACACTGTAGATTGCAAGTAATCAGTATTAGTTGCAATATTTTTCACCTGAGAAGCTTTATGTGAATCACCATATTTATCACGATCATCATCCTCATCAACATAATACATTCTGGTTCTGGTCGGGTCTGACTCATCAATATCGTTAAAAGTGTATTCGCTTTTTTTCATATACACAATACCGTGAGGAATCTTCAGTCGGAATTCACTGATATCTGTGTTATCAGCTTTTACCTTCCAGTGCATCAGCCCAGTCTCAATAGTATATATTTCTGTATCATCAATTGCAGATGCAAGGTGCATCTGACTGTAACGATATAATCCATCAAAGGTATCCTTGTCATCAAAATATACCGCAAGAAGCATCCCGTATGCTATTCCTTCCGAAACCGTATCATAGCTTGAAGCTAGATCCCGTTTTACTCTTAAAGCCCCGCCCGCACCATCGGCTGTAACATAGTGTGTCCTCCAATCTTTATAAGCCTCAGTTAACTGTGCATCTGTAAGTGTCGTTTCAACGCTTGAAGGTCCACCGGGATATCTGAATCCGGATATAACCCCGGGAACCCCTCCAATGCCCGTCTCCGATGTCATCGCCAATGCTTTCTTTGTTACATCATCATCCCCCGAATCAGACATTGATCCGTCGCAACCCGCAAAAATTAACCCCATACAAAACGTAATCGATACAAAACCGATCAACGCTTTACTTGTTCTTCTAAACATAGTCAAACCCCCGTTTTATTTAAGAAGGCAGATAATTGAGAATTCATTGAAAGCCAGCCATACACAATACGATCACGCTATTCAAAGTTAATCGGATAAATTCAGCTTGAAACTCCCTCCATGAAATTATTTCCGATGTTATCCATTCAATTCCAACTCTGCCGATCTTTCAGAATGTTGCTCAGGGAGATAACGCATATGAGCTGCTATACCGTTCTGCGAAGTGCATTAATCCAAATAACACGTGAATCAGTAACAGTTAACCGCTGAAACGATCAAGCCCGCCCAGGCTTTAATATATGATGAGTACATGCGAAATTTCACATAACCTTCATCATCACTGAAGATTACGCTCTCCATGAGTGGTTTTAGACGCAGGGCATTCATCCCCGCTCACAGGTGAATGTCGTAAATACGTCCGGACGGACAAATTTTTTTAAAAAAATTAGATCTATTTCATCCAACGGGAAAGATGCGACTTTCGCTTGACAAACACCGCTATTGTTCGATAGTATTCGTACATTACTACCATCACCCGGGGGAGACACTCAATGGCTTTTATTCTGGGAATAAACGGCAGTCCGAGAAAAAACGGAAATACCGCGACCATGATTCGTCATGCGCTTGACGGTGCGGAGTCAAAAGGAGCAGCCACAGAGATTGTTCACATCTACGGCATTGATTTCAAAGGATGCGCGAGCTGTTTTGCGTGCAAACGCGGAGAAGGAAAGCGGTCTCCCCGCTGTGTCCTTGAAGACGGGCTTACCCCGGTTCTTGCTAAATTTGAGAAGGCTGACGCGATCATAGTCGGATCGCCCGTGTATATCGGCGACTTAACCGGATCAACACGCGCATTCATCGAGCGGCTGATATTCCCGTATATTTCATACGAGGAGGGTGTCCCCAATTATCTGAACCGCACACTGTCATCCGGAATAATCTGCACAATGGGCGCTCCGGAAGAAAGGGTAAAACAGATGGGGTTCGACAGAGGCCCCGCCATGGCGGAGCAGATATTCAAATTCATTTTCGGATCATGTGAAACAATCTCAACTTTCAACACAACACAGTTTGACGATTACGGTAAATTTCTTGCCTCACGGTTTGATCCCGCTGAGAAAAAGGCGGTCAGAGAAAACCGGTTTCCGATCGATTGCGCGAAAGCGTTCGATATGGGAGCACGCTTTGCCGATAACGCGAAATAACATATACTGATGTGTCATGGTGTCATTGAGATAATGAATACTTTTATTAATAATGATACTCTCAGCATCCAAATATAAACCAATTACGGAGTTACAACTAACATGAACAACCTGACTATCAACAACACGACATGTACGCATTGCGGTGTGTGCGTAAAAGATTGCCCGATGGGAATCATCGGATTTGAAAACAAAACACCGGTACTGCCCGTTGAAAAGGAAGCATCGTGTATTTCATGCGGTCATTGTGTCGCAGTATGCCCCGCCGGATCACTTTCCATAGAGACAACGAAGCCGGAGGACTGTCAGGCCTTTGACCGGACAATGCTGCCTTCGATGAAACAGATGGATCATACAATCAGATCAAGGCGATCAGTCCGTGCATACAAAACGAATCCGGTCGCTCGGGAAACGATCAAGGCGCTGATTGACACTGCACGTTATGCGCCTACAACGGGAAACAGCCAGCTTGTGAGATGGAAAGTCATCGATACGGCATCAGAAATTCATCGCTTTGGTGGGTTTGTTATTGATTACTTACGCCATCTCATCGCTACCGGCGATCAGTCCGCGCGCGCATATGGCTTTGACGCCATTATCAAAGAATGGGAACAGGGACATGATGTGATTTTCCGCGGCGCTCCCGCGATTGTCATCGCAGCCGCACCCGAATCACATGGCGCCGCTGTTATCGACTGCTCAATCGCGCTTTCATATTTGGATATTTCAGCATATTCAGCGGAACTCGGTACATGCTGGGCCGGTTTTTTCATGATGGCATACCGTCAATGGGAACCGCTCAGAAAAGTAGTCGGTCTTCCTGACGGAGAATCCTGTTACGGTGCGTTGATGATCGGACACCCGGCATACGATTACCACAGAATCCCGCCCAGAAAAGAAGCTACCGTTACATGGATGTGAGTTGTAATTGAAAATATAAAACAAACCGCATGGAGATACTCCATGCGGTTTGTTTTGTTCGGTTAAGATCACATAATGACACGAGTTTTTAGTTAAGGCAGTACGAAGATCATTGCGTGAATTTTATAAGGGCAGTTTGGAAAACTATTTTCAAAAGCCGCCCTTGCGGGTATACACTAATAAAATAACTGCTTTTGGAATAAGGAGAAACGCGGTAATTCAAAGCGCTCATAATATGGGCATACAGCATCAGAAAACTAATGAACATGTATACAACACTAACACTTACCGCATTTCAAGATTTATCATAATCATTTACTAGTGGATTACACCTTTACACCGCAAAATGATCTAAGAGAATTTACCGAACGACGTTGTTCGTCAAAACAGATTTGTTAAAATCATCAGGAAGAAAATCCATCGGATCGAGAGGCACTCCGTTGCACCGGACTTCAAAGTGAAGATGACTTCCTGTCGACAGTCCGGTAGATCCTGCAAGAGCGATGACCTGTCCTTTACTGATACTGTCTCCCGTTTTAACGAGATTGACGGTATTATGCGCATAACGCGTTAAAAGTAAATTACGGTGTCTGATGTCGATAACATATCCGTACCCGCTCTGGAATCCGTTATATATAACCTGACCTTCCATGGCCGCGCGTACAACCGAGCCCCTTGCGGCCGGAATATCAATACCCGTATGGTAATTTCCGCCGCGCAGCCCGAGAACTGACGAGACAGTTATACGCCCTGAAACAGGCCAAATAAACTGGTCACCAGCGGACACAACTGCCGACCGAGTGATCCCCGATGCTTCAAGGCTGTTGACATATAACTTTCCGAAAGGGATAAAAACAAATCCCGCTTCCGGAGATAATCCGCTATTTACTTCTTCCGTATCCTCTTCTGTTGAATCGAATAACCGGATATATTCCGTGAGGCTTTTTTTACCTGAAATATTCACCCAACGGCCAACCCGGCCACGATATTCCTGATAATTATTGTCGTCGAGGATTACTTTTTCTGAGTGAACGGGAGATAGATTCAATGTTGATATAATAAATGTCGCGGATATTATCATGCCAAGAATGATTGAATGATGTAATACTGATCTGATCAAATTAAACTTTTCCACCTAATGATATTATTTGATTACCTTTCATTTTAGACCTCCATTTTTGTCAACTTGCATTTTAACATTTTTTTTAAAATTAAATACGTTATTACTTAATTACGGCTTACAACTGCTATAATATTGTCAATATAGTTATCTGACAGCAATTCGTTATAGGGTAATATCTTTGTTGCGCAAAGTCAATACGTCAATGTAGCAATTTAAATACGTATATCGTACAATTATAACGGGCATAAATATGACTCCGCATAACATAATCTCTACTTGACGCCGACTTTCAACAGGACAAATGCGGTACGTATTATCAATTAGGTCATACATCATTTCACAAAATAATTAATGTGAACTGTTCCATTAATTTCTTCCAAGCTCCAACAAGATATATATTTAATACTACGCAGTCCAAAATGAAACGAATCAGTTATTCTGTAAAAGTAATCCGGGTTATCACATCAATAGTTATACGCTTATCATCTGCAAAGCTCTTAACCATAGAGTCTGAGAGTGCCGGAGAATACCTTAATCAATTATCAATAAGTCAACTACGCATGCCCTTGATAAATAAACGGACTAATTCATCCTCACGGTAAACCCGAAGTTTGGCGGGACATGTATAATCAAAAATATTTATGATATTATGAATCAGATACACACCTGACAATATAAGGTGTATTAAGAAGAACAAACACCAAAGAACGGCTTATCATTACTGTGAGGATTTGAGTTGTATTAGAGAATCATTTGATATTTTCGTATTTCGCGGTACCGCTATAATCATCATCGAATTTATGAATTCATTGCTGTCAGTATATTATTCTATAAATACGGTGTCGAGGCGCACGCATGTCTGTGTAATCGCACAGTATTCAATATGCACCGAATCAAAGCCATCCCTGTTCAATCAGTTCCACAATATTGTGAATTCCCGGATCAAGATTTTTATCACAGACGGCTTCAATGATTTTTGCGAGACCTGATGAATACGGAGCCTCGCCGTAAACCCTTGATTCCAGTGAGACGGTAACATTTGCATCACTGATTGAAATTTTATGGTATGCGTGTCTCGGGATAAAATCCGGCGGGATACTCAACTTTTTTTCCTGAACTTCCGGGTCGCGCACCGAAACAATATCCTCCCGCTTAACTCCCAATGAGTCAGCGATATTAATCGCGGTTCCGGGCTCTGAGGTCTTTGCGGACTGATGTGACTCAATGACACTCTTCTCATACTCATCAAACAAAGTTCCGCTTCTCGCGATCATAGCCATGAACTTCAGCATCAGTATGTTGACATTCGGACACACGATTACGGGAAATACAGGAGAATCAATATTGATGTCGTTGCCGGTAGACAGTTCGATAAGAACAGAACGGGTTTCCGCGCAAAATGACACCGCGTCATCAAACTCTCGGCCTGAACCCGCGTGAACAACTATCACCTTACCTTTGCCGACAACGCTTTTCTCCGACCAAGGGAGAACGGATGCGATGCCCGCGGATTTCAAGTTCAACAGCAATTCCGTAGCCAGCTTTCCGGAGCCGACAACAAGAACTGAAACACTATTTTTCATTTGCTCTTCAGACAATTTCTGCAGATCTCCCGATTATAATAATATCTACCGAAAAGAACAGTTTGTCCTTACCAGACTGATACTTCAACCAATTTTTCGATACTCTAGCCCATCACCTGTAGATTGAAATTGATTGAGCATAAGCGGCAGGCACATCACGCTGATCCGCGATGATAATCATCACAATACCACCCGACACAAAGCCCATCATACTTCTCCTGTGCGCCGGGTAAAAGTGTGCAACAACATTCAGATCACACAACTATTACTGTTCTCCGTTTCGATCCTCCAAAGAGCTCATCATCTCAAAGAAATATCTGGCTTCATTAGTCTGATTAAGATTCTTCCATGCTTCAAGGGTACTTGAGTTGAACAAATTCAGAGCTTTGATAATTTCATATGTAAACTCAAGTGCGGATTGCCCTGATGCGGTGATCAGATTATTGTCATTAACGGCCGGTATATTTAAATACTTATCCGATCCCGAATAGTCCTTCACCATGTATTTCAAAAAATCCAGATCATTGCTCGTATGTTTCTTGCTGTTCAACGCATCGACGCGAGCCAATCCGCATGTCGCTCCGCAAATTGCGGCGACAAGAAGATTCTTTTCGATTCTGTCTTTCGCTATTTCAAGAATTCTGTCATTTTCCGGATTCATCCATGTATCGCCACCGGGAAGAACCAGAATATCTTCATCTTTCAACTCCAATTCATTGATTGAGATATCCGGCGTTATTATCATCCCACCCATAGTAGTTACGGGACTTTTATCCTTACCAACTTTAACAATATTACACTCTATGTTTTTGTTTGAAAAAAACCGTTTTGAATGAACTTCCGCGGTCAAGTATCCGATTTCCCAATCAGCTAACGTGTCCATTACATACAAATACATCGTCATATTAATTATATCCTTTTAAAATTTGTGTCAGGGCAGTTTACGAAAGAATCAAAGCAATTCGAGTGGACGTATGTTTTTAGTATCAGGCACATCATAAAACGCCCTGTTGAATCTGTGCCGCGAAAAACCTTACAATTGTCCACAAAATGGTTTCATTATATTAACACGTAAGATATTTCCGATCATGCGTTATGCTTATTTTATGAACATCGCATCACCGCTCTGATGACCGAAAGCCGGATGAAGATCAAACCGCACAACACCGACAACGGCTTTATCACCAACAGCTTTGGCAACCAAAGCTGTACCTTCAGTTCCGAACCCCGCGCACAATTCAATCGCGGTGACACCTTCTTCCACCAGCTGCATAGCAACATCTTGAGCTTCACTGTAGTTCTTTACTCCGACAACTGACAACCTCACCACTGGCGAATCGATGACTGCGCGATGTTGCGTAAAATCATTCTCCGGGGCTACAAAAATAAATGCTGCTTTTACCGACATGTCTGATCCTTTCCTGAATTAATATTTATAATTTATTTTATCCGCAATGTATATGCATACACATTACCTGACGGGTGGCATATTGATTTCCCGCACATTGCATTATTTCACACAAACACGTCTCATTCTGCGAAAAATACATCAACATATTTTTTGGAACCATAACATCCCCTCTGCACATCCGGAAAAACATGTCAGATAACAAAACTACATTTCGGGCAGCATTACTTCTTTTCTAATTTTATCTTCCGCGCAAGCTCCGCGTTCAGATATTCACGCTTCCCCCTCGCCCATGCGGAATCTTCATAGATTTCGCCAAAAATCCCTTTCTGATACACCCTGAACCCGTATCCCGTTTCATCGGCTTTAAACTTCACCTGCAGCTCAACCTCGCCCTTATGTGTGCGGTACCATCCGGTTTCAATCTCCCCGCTCACAGGTATTACCCTGTAGGAGAATTCGGAAACATTTCTCTCATGCTCGATTTCCTGAATCAGCATCAGCGCCGCACCGAATACCGCTCGGTCATACTCATGACGGGGGTATGCAGTCGAACATCCACAGAAAATAACAAGCAGAAGAATGCTTTTAATAACTTTCAGCATATTACCGGTACACCTCAATTTCTGATAAAAGCGGTTTCAAAAAATGATGAAACAGTAGCTTCTTTACATTTTTCATTAATAAGGGAATTAACGCTATTCAAAACTCCCGTTAGTACCACAAAATGTATTGTCCATGCGCATCGTCATAGTCCCCTCTCCGGGAGACTCTTCCATGCATGAATATACCATCGATCATCGTGCTTTCTGAAAATCCACAGGATGAATTCCTTTTTCACTTTCTTATCCGTTTTACAGACGATAATCCCTTTATCACCTCCGAGATCAAACGCATTGTCGAGATAACTGAACGTGCTCAGTTTGAATTCAAGCACCGAAGAATCATCCTTCTTCGATTCGTACTCAGCCGCCTGTTTCTCAGTGTATCCCGCGAGCTCAGATCCGGGGTAACAGTATTTCAAAACCTCACTGAACTTTGTTTCCTTCAAATCGGCAATAATCGCTTTTGAGATATTCACGATCACCGTGTCATCACCGGAAGGGGAAGCGCTCTGCGCGTACGCATCAACAGAGCATAAAACCGTAATCATGAGTATCTGCACTATTCCGTATTTCATATTTTCTCCTTACTCCGCACTGATTTCCCCTTCTGAAATCCATAATCAAATTCCACACCCCTTCAATTACTTTTTATCATCTTCACATCGGGAAAACTTCTTAATCCGCATTGCCGTCAGACTAAAGAAGTTTTCTTTTCAGATTATCAGAGATCCCCTCATCATTCAAAGATATGGAAATCTCAAAAACAGTTTCAGAAAGTTACATCGAGTGCATTTTAAGAATGAAAATTAACTTTTTGCCATTCAGCAGACAGGTTAATTTTCAGAGGTTCCCATAATTTATACCAATCCTGATAAATACCCAACCCCTCTCTTGAGACAATTGTACTGTTTTATTTTACGATAATGAAAAAAAATGTAATCATAACTACTCTTGCGATATTAATGCTTGAAAATATCTCGAATATACAGTCACTATGGGAGACAACTTTTTGCCGCATTCTTCTTTTTCCTCCACAGCGAGATCTTTGAATATGCGCGAAATGACCAGCCGGACAACAATCTATTAATTGCGCGGAGACTGTGTATGAATTTATCCATTTTACGAAACAGTGCTGTTTATCTAGGCATACTGGGAATCTTTCTGCTTCTCAATCTTTCATCTTCACTCGCCGCAGACGGGAAAACATGGGACGGAAAAACGTATCCGTTCAAACTGCTCGACCCGTCAAAGCCCAACAGCGAAAGCAATCCGTTTATCATCGACACCGCGGGTAAGCTCGGGTATTTATCGTGGCTCGCGGGTCGCAGCGCTGATATGGATTTCGACATCGTCGCGTATGGAAAAAAGAACGGACTTAAAGGGCTGAACAACGCGTTTAAAGACAACTACGTGAAATTGACCGCAGATCTCGATATGAACGGATCTAAATTCGAGGTACGGTCAATAGACGGCGGAGTGATTAATTTCGACGGCGGCGGCCATGTGATCGACAATCTGCGCATCAGCGATAAATCAACACCCGTGAAAATCGATTCGCAGGAAGGCACCGTAGAGATGTATCTCGGTCTTTTCCAGGATGCCGAATCAATCAAGAATCTCGGTATCGGTAAAAGATCAAGGATCACGTTCTACGGCGGAACGCGGTATACAAATTCAGTCTGGGCAGGAGGTGTCGCGGCGACCGCGTATAGAATTGATAACTGCTACAGCGATGCGACCATAACGATAAAAGGCGAAGGAGATTCTCTTATCGCGGGCGTTGTGGCTGAATGCACATTTTTAACCAATTCATATCACCGCGGATCAATTATCGTTAACGGCAAGGTCATTGATTCAGAAATGAAAAACAAACGGAGTAGAATCTTTCCGGGAACGTTGAGAGTCGGCGGTGTATGCGCACGAACTGATAAAATATTATCCGGCTGTTATAATACAGGCTCCCTTAAAGTGACATCATCAGGCGCGCTTGTTGAAATCGGCGGAGTTTCCGCTGACCTCAACAGCTGTGTGTGCAGCAATTTGTATAACGCGGGAAGCATACGTCTTACCGCAAACGGCGACATCAAAAACGGATCTATCGGCGGCGTAATCGGATTCGGTTTAACCTATGTTTATAAACCAAGACGGAAAATAGACGGATACGAAGATTCGGGATTCATATACAACAAAGGAACTATCGACGTTTCGATTACGACTGGTACTGTTATCGGCGTCGGCGGCGTCGGAGGAGGAGCGGGAGAACGCGGAGCCTCGTTCTCAACCGGATTTTATGAAATGTCCGGGGTTTGCGGCTTTATAAATACATATAACACCGGATCGATTTCCGTATCCTCAACGGGGAAAACCGAACTTGATGTAGGCGGTATTGCCGGATGCGGAGCGATGATTATCAACAGCTATAATACCGGGAAAATAAGCGGAACCTCCGGGACAGGCGCGAATCTCCACCTCGGCGGTCTCGGAGGCAAAGATGTATATGTTCAAAACTGCTACAACATAGGCCCTGTATCAGTAAAAGGTGCGGGAACGAACGAAGTCGGCGGCGTCGTGGGAAATGCCAGTACTGTAAGATGGGGAGAAACGCCGACAAGTCTGAATGCGATGCAAAACGGATTCTGGCTCAAGCAGTCTAACCCGGGCGGCATCAATAAAGATATCAAATACGGTAAAGGCTCATATTTTTATATGAGAAAAGGCGACATCAAGAAGAATGCCCTCGGCACGGCTCTTGACGCATTGTCAAAAGATGATCCAAACGTAATGGTAGAAGATTTATTCGGAGTTGTGTATACATTTGATTCTCCCTCAGCATCGGTTATGATGCGCTCTGATGATGCAGCAGGCAAGCGAGCGAATCTTGACGGCACACTGCTGTATAACCTCAACGAGATGGTTGAAGACAAACTGGATCGTGCATACCGCAGATGGGTCATTGACGGAACAAACGGCGGATACCCGGTATTGTCATCCAAACCGACCATCTACAGCAAGACTTCCGGAAAACCTGACGCGGCAACCGCAAACAAGATCGCCGGACAATATCTGGGCGTACACATGAAATGGAATGATACCATTATGTTCAACGCCGACGGAACGTTCAAACGTACTCTCGGCGGAGACGGAGGAACGTGGTCATTTGACGGTACACGAATTATACTCAGATGGAGCAAATGGGCTCCGGAGATTCTCAAGCAGAAACCTTCGGGAGAGTTCTCATCCAATGTGTATAGTTTCACGCTGATGCGTTCCGACTCTTTAAAAACAACTGGAAAACCTGACGCGTCGATCGCGAAAAAGATCGCAGGAGAATACTCCGCTCAACACAAGGCTGACTGGAGCGGCACTGTAGTAATCAATGCTGATGGTACATTCAAAGTCGTTGTCGGCGGAGACGGCGGTACATGGTCATTTGACGGAAAGAAACTGATTCTGAACTGGTCAAAATGGGCGCCGGAGATTCTCGAGCAGAAGTCTGATGGAGTGTTCTCGGCGAGCGCGTATAAATTTATTCTGAAACGCACCGGTTCCTCCGCATCAAGCTCGTCTACATCAACCGCATCCTCCTCTACTGACAAACCGGTATCCGCTCTCATGCAAAAAGCATCAGGCACGTACTACGCCGTTCACAAGGATTGGACAGATAGTCTCTCGCTCAAAGCTGACGGTACATTCAAACGCGGAAAGGGTGATAGCGGTACATGGACATTCGACGGCAGAAAACTTATTCTTAAATGGAACAATACAGGCAAAGTAGAAACACTCGTGACGTCATCGGTCGGGTTTTCATGTCTTACATACAAGTTCACCCTGAGACAGTGACCTCCTGCAAGTCTGACTTAACGAATCAATGAATTGATAAATTAAAAAGAGCGAGCCTAAACAGCCCGCTCTTTTTAATTTATCGCAGGTTCCAGATTACAGAATCTAAAACCCAATTGCCAAAAGGCGGAGATCCGGTATACGCAAATTTTCTTTCACGTATTTTACGCCTAACTTCATATACTGTTAGCCACATGCAACACGTGCAACACATCGTTGACGCAGCATACCCCGCCAAATGTCAGCATTTAATTCTTTTGTGTTAAAATCCATTGGATGATAGTCTTAAATCATCGATACTGCTATGGCCACCTTTGTTGAAATTCAACCAAAGGAGTGTATGCATATGAAAATGAGTTTTTTAAAAAAAGCAATTGGTCTTCCTCTGATGTGTGCAGGGTATATCATGTGCGGCGGCGGAGGGAGTTCCTCTAGTTTACCTACGGTGGAGACTGACGAGATTGCCGGAAATCTAAAGTTGTCAGTTACCATTGGCGGGGAATACTCTGACGGAAGCGCAACGGCGAAAGGCGGAGGGACGTTAGTCAGCCAGGGAGCTTCGGCTGTTAAAGATTGTGGAGTGTGCTGGAGTAAAACAGCAGATCCAACAATTGACGATTCTAAAGCATCAGATGGATACGCAGTCGCAATCGGCGTACCATTCTCAAATGCGCTGATGCACAATCTTGATAATAATACAGTGTATCATGTGCGGGCATACGCAACTAACAACGAAGGAACCGGATATGGTGAGGACGTCAGTTTTAATTCAGGGATCAAGTGCGGTGAGACAGAAACCGCAGTAACCGGTGGCGGGTATGTTTTTTACAACGATGGTACTGGACATGGGCTTGTATGCTGGACATCTAATGAGAGTACTAATGCCTGCGTATGGAGTAATGTTTCAACGGCCATAGGATCAGGTGCAAGAAATACTGCAATCGGTACCGGAGCAGCAAACACCGATGCGATTATATCCCAGCCATCACATACCGCCAGCGCAGCAAAACTTTGCAGAGATCGGGGGGCTGGTTGGTTCCTCCCATCAAAAGATGAGCTTGACCTGATGTACAAGAACCTGTGGGCGCATGCCAAAGGAAACCTAATGGGAGCATATTTCTGGAGTTCAACCGAGATAGACGCCACTACTTCATGGAATGATTTTTTCTATAGCGGAAGCTGGAAAGTATACGCAAAAGATACGCTTCATTCAGTACGCGCAGTCCATGCATTCTGATACCGTAATAATCCGGGAGGTTTTCCAGAACTTCCCGGAATTTATAATACTTGTACCTTCGTCGATAGTATTCCTAACTTTTTGAATGACATGTTCAGGTGTTTATCGATGAAATATTGTATTACTTTTACATTGTTGATAAACCATCAATAAAGTTTTCATGAAGAATTACGGATCGCTCATTCCCGGTGTTAACCGTACTGCAGAATCTCATGATCAACATCAGTGTGCAAAATTACTAAAGATTGCTCAAAATAAAATTAAACGAAAGCTTAATGAAACGCTCTCAATTTTACCATTTCCAAACGATACGCATAATCTGAATAACCGAACCATGACACCAGGCAATTCGAAGCATATTATGTGATATCAAATGCAATAAATTGTTTTAATTTTTTTGCGAATATTTCACTTTACAGTTTCAGCGATTTTATGACAAATAAAACATCATCACCGAAAACATGATTTTAGGATACACAATATGGACAGGATGTTTGATGCCGCTTCGATCGTATTATTCACCGGCAGAATTCTTTTCCTGCTCGATAATATCATACTCACCTATATATTCCTTTCTCCCAAGCGTAAACTTCCGATCCAGATTACGGCATACGTCAGCACATGGGTTGCGTTACTGATTCTGCGCATACTAATTGAACCGTTGATTCCCGATCCGTTGTTGCGTTCATATATTCTCGGCTCAGTTTTTCTGATACCGATCAGCATAATATTCAAAGAAACACTTCAGACAAAAGTGTTCGTCTTTTATATGATATTCTCCCTCTCTCAATTCACGTTTCTTATTTTCACTTATATCGACCATTATCTCGCACCGAGTGTATCGGGAATTTTTGTTCTATCGGGTTTGATCGCGGAGTTAGCGCTGCTTCCCCTCGTCAGACGTTATCTGAAAGATCCCGTAAGAGAAATTGTAAACATGATAGGCAGACAGAATCATTTATTTATGCTCTTTCCGTTTCTATCATTCCTTTTATTGGTCAATATAGCCATAAAGAGATCGTATTCGCCAGCGGATTTCATTTCTCTGGTGTTGTACACACTGTTGATCTTCTTTTCATATTACCTTATCTCTGTCGCCATAACCGAATCCAAGCGGCGTGCTGAGCTTGATCTGATATCGAGAACGGACAGCCTTACCGGATTATTCAACCGACGGCACATGGAACAGAAAATCGCTCAGGAATGGGACAGATTTCTGAGAACCGGATCTGTTTTCGCGATTGTTATCGCGGATGTGGATTACTTTAAGAACGTCAATGATAAGTTCGGACATGACCGCGGCGATCAAATCCTGAAATCGATTGCGGCTGATATCCGGAATTCGGTACGCACTTATGACGTAGTCGGACGTTGGGGTGGCGAAGAATTTCTGATTCTTCTTCCGTCTATCGATGTGAAAAACGCGGAGGATTCGGCGGAACGAATAAGACGAACAGTGGAATCTCACAGTTACGAAGGCGCTGATTTATCCGTAACTTTGACTCTTGGTTTCACGGTATCGATTCAAAGTATTTCCATTGATGAAATGATTAAACATGCGGATTCGGCATTATATCATGGTAAACGACAAAGCAGAAACTGCGTTGTGTGCTATGAGAAAATAAGTAATAGTCAGGGATGACTTCCATTACGAAAATCTCCGTGACGTTTGTCGCATAACTGAAACCAGTTTTCGTTCCATACACTGTTAAAGCAATTGATTTCTTCTGTGCGATTCTGTCAGCGCAATATACTTTATACGCAATGGAACACGGCAAAAGTCACCGGTCAAGATCCAGGAAACAAAACCAGATAGCATCTCTTGAAAAACGCTCCTGTCGAAAAGCGTAGCACGTAAAATCAGATCCCGCAAAAACATCGCAGGTACAGCAGCAGATTAAATGGAAACAACCGCCAATAATGATACTATCTTCCATGCCGCAGGGATTGAAGATACAGAATTTTATATCCGCTCGTCAGAACTAAGGAATTATAATCCGTATTATTCAGCCGAAGATGAACTATCCTTCAGCTTACTGTGCCGTTTCACCGCTTGGTTGATTATAATAAAGGTAAAAAGAGAAAAGAAAAATGCAGCGGTGATGATCATCGCCCATCCATCATTGTTACCCCTGTGTACAACAAATGAACCTATTGCGGAGATACCCGAAATAATTCCGATACCGAAACCTCCGGCGATTCTGATAAACAGAAAAGCTCCCGGATCTCCTTTCTTCACGCCGTCAGCCAGTTGATCGTAACTCATTTCGCTGCGCATCGAGACTTCGTAACCCTTTTCCTTAACTACAGATATTTCCTTCGAAACTCCGATTGGCGAAATCACCGTACGTGAATGCTTTCGAGTTCTATCAACTCTCTGAATTTCAGGCTTTTCCTTTCTGACCATCCGCGTCATGGCGTGAACCCAGATTGTGAAAAAGATGATAGAGATGGTACCAAGAATGATCGATGCGATGAGCATAATAACTCTTTACTACTTCATGATTTTACGGATTCTTCGGCGTATTCGCTATTATGGTACATACTGATTTCACCTTATCCGCCGTATAACTTCAACCATTTTTCAAACAGTTTACGGCTTTGTGCATTCGGTGGTAAGTAATACTGCCTGACTAATTTCTTCATTCGTCCCCATCGGCTGGCGAATATATATTTTTTTGTTACAACTTCCTTAACATGAGTATCTAAAATACTGAGAATATGAAATATTTCAATACATATTTCCTACTCTCAGATAATATCTGATCAACATCGATAAATCCATTTATCAATTACCCTCACCTCCCGGTTGTACCACATGACAGCTTGTCCTGATTTTGACCGTTTAACGATTGACAATTACCAACAATCAATCCTAACTAAGTCAAAATATATTATCAGGAGTACTAATATGCGCAACGCAGTATCATCCAGAAAAGGAAATGCCGCGCTATGGAAATCACTGATCTGTCTTTTACTATCAGTAGCCTTTTTAGGCATTATTATCTCTTGCGGCGAATCCTCAGATAATACAGATCCCGTCAGCATTACGGAAGCGAATCAGTACGGTTCCGAATTCGCAACTGCCCAGGAAAATGCGTTTGACGCAGTAACTGTCGATAATGGTTCAGTTCCAAACTATTATAAAGTCAAAAATACGGAAGGAACCGTTTTTATGGAAGGAACAAACGTTGTTCCGAAAACCAGATTATGGACTTTCGTGAATTTTACAGATACCGAAACAGGTCTCACTGTAAACGGTACAATCGATGAAACCTGGCCTGATTCGGATTCTTATACCGGAAAGTGTAATCTATCATTAGTCAAAGCAGACTCATATTCAGTTGAGATAACCGGCTCCAAAGCAAAAACCGGAAGCGCGTATTCTGGAACCATATCATTCAATGAAACAGAGTTTTCCGCGGGTTTAATCACTGATATTATGACTGGATCTCATTAGACGAATTCCGCTTCAAATCCGTATTTTTCTGTGACACGTTGAATGTCGACGAGCAATCAATGTGTCACAGAGATATCCGGTAAAGAAGTTAATTGGAAAGTCAACGCTCACACTGATACAACATGGCTGCAGAACAGTTCTAATCACTTATTATCGGATTACAATAACAACATTTCCCGTCTTTTCACCTGTTTCAACATACGCGGCTGCCTCAATCATCTGCTCCAGAGGATATGTTCTGTCAATAACGGCACTGTACTTTCCCGCTTCGATAATTTCTTTAAAAAATGATAATACCTTCTTTAGTTGCTTTAGGGATCGGGAACATAACTTTCTTGCCTCCGAAAAGCGGAGTGAGCAGTGACAAGAATATATTCTGCATCATGAATCCGAGTTCAGTTGAAGCATAAATCCCATGCGGTCCAAGAATCTTACGGCTTTTAAAAAAAGAACTTTTCCCGACAGCATCAAGAACAACATCATATTGCTGTCCACTTGCAGTAAAGTCATTCACGGAGTAATCAATTACGTCATCCGCGCCAAGTGATTTCATCAACCCGATGTTCCGGGTATTGCACACCGCAGTAACATGAGCGCCGTAATACTTGGAGAGCTGTACACACGCCGAACCTATTGAACCGGTTGCTCCGTTTACAAGTATTCGACGCACTTTACTGAAATCGATCTTCCCGACAAGGTTATTCGCCAACATAAGACCGTCACACACAGCGGCGGCTTCTTCATACGGCATGTTCACCGGCATATGAGCGATTGACCCGGTTTCAGGAAGACAAATGTATTCGGCATGAGTAGCGAATTTATCAGTACTCAGTCCAAATACTTTGTCTCCCTTTTTAAATGCTTTCACGTCCATGCCGATTGCTTCAACTTCACCTGCCAGTTCATTTCCCAGAATCGTACGTTTCGGTTTAAACAAACCGTTAACCAATCGGATGATAACAGGATATTCAGGTTTTCGGAATCCGCAATCTGTTCGATTTACAGTAGCGGCATGTATCTTGATCAGAATTTCATTATCCGCGGGTATCGGCTTCGGAACCTCTTTAAGCTGCAGCACTTCCGGTGGTCCATAACTCGTGTACACAACAGCTTTCATAATTAATTCTCCAGTACAAATTTACATTGGCTGCCGATCTCTTCAAACTGTTATTCGGAAAACAAGTCAAGCAGTAGTTTCACAGTCGTGTTAGCATGGGCACATTAAATAGCTGTTTGAGTCCTAACTTAAAAGGAAATAATCTGATATTTCATAAATGTTTACCCGCAAGGACAGTTACAACGATATAGTTTTTCAAACCGTCTTTTTCTTTGTGCGCAGCAAATTTGATTATCAATATTTGATGTTCAAACAACCGCATAATCACACACGAAACAATCAACATGCCTATCCGAATAGAAGAATACTCCTATTAACGTATTCTTCAATTATTATTCACCTTAATAAACAATTACTGCATTCTTAATTCTTACGAATACAGAATATTCTCTGCTGGTCGTTAAAGTATATGTATCTGTCGGCAGTAACAGGCTGAGAAAATATACTACACTCTTCCGTTTCGGGAAAGTACTCCCATTCATGCTTACCGTTCATTGCGTTATACGCCATCAAACGAATCTTTCCGCTCGACCCGAATTCTTTCACATGATTGATATCACCCGACCAGATAAGTACTTGTCCGCCGAACCGGACAGGTGTAAAGTCATGACCGTTGCTGTCAATCGCGATGCGATTACTCCATACAATCTTACCATCTCCAAGTGAGAATGCGAGCAGTTGTCCTGATTCAAAATCTTTATCAGATTCAACTGCCGCTAATACCTTGCCGTCAAATTGAGCGGTGCGGAACAAAAAACCATGAGGAAATTCGTGCTTCCATATTATTTGTCCGTCATGTGCGTCCAAGGTAACGAGAATTGATTTTTCCTGATCCGGATCGAAACGGGAAATAGTCAGATATGATTTTCCTGCCGACATCCGCATCCATACTCCGCCGGGAAGCGGTGTTTCCCATTGCCGTTTCCCGTTTAGGGCATCGAAGCAAAAGACGCGTTCACCGGTCTGTACAAAAACGCTGTTATCACATGATACAAGATCCTTCATATACGGAATTTCTTTTTTCCAAATAACTTTCCCATTGAGAATATCTTTTGCAATAAGTTCATTGAACAGTGCCCCTTTGATGATATAGACATTGTTTCCATTTATTGTTACGAATGGAACACTGTGATCTCTTGAGTTTTGATAATCAGACCACCGTTCTTTGCCTGTTTTCAAATTAAATACTGTCCAGAAATAATCAAAGCTTCTGTCCCTCTCTTCTTCCCGGACATTCTGCATGCTTGCGACAACAATATTCTGATCACGTATGTCAATTGACTTGATTCTATTCCCTAATATTGTCTGATAATAATTGTGTATCAATGAACCGGTTAGCCTGTTAAGCTTGCGTGTTCCGAAAAAAATATAATTATTGTCAATTATCATCGGTATCGCGTCACAACAATGTGTATCGAACTGCTTTGCCCATACAATCGAGGGCGGCGTATTCGTTACCTGAATAGCCTCCTGGGTATCTCGTGCGAGAACATTATTTGCGAGTGCAAAAAGAATTACAGTACTAAATATAATATAATGCATATAACCGACTCCTTCTTCAATACAACACAGTGTACACAATCCAATGCGATTTACAGGTACACCTCAGATTTTCAGCGAATGATCATCACGCCATATAACATCTTGAAATTATTACGCTAACCCGGATAATTGCAAAAAGATTAAGTAATATGGGCACCTCTGTAGTATAGAGAAGCTCACATTGTCAAGCGAAGAATCAGTGTTTCACAGTTATGTGAAATACCAAGATAGTGATACAACATAACAGAATTATTTCAAACGTTTCCACCTGATAACATGGGGCCAAATTATTTTCTGCTTTCGGCCATTGCTTTGTCGATATGAACAGCAGCCTGTTTAGGAGTCAATTTACCGGCAATGATTCCATGCGTGGCATCTTTTATCGCTTTACCTACAGATGGCGAAAGTGAGCTTCCCCCGATAAAGAGGACACGAAGTTAAGCCAAAATTACGATAATAAGGCTAACAGAGGTCAAGATGAAGACGAGAAGAAAGTACGATGAGCAATTTAAGCGGGATGCG
>Ga0209800_10000417_pt1 | contig 68728 bp, 60 predicted proteins | sample Higcelweek8metaG_FD_187174 | JGI IMG/M metagenome (GOLD analysis project Ga0209800, IMG submission 187174) | Freshwater pond sediment microbial communities from the University of Edinburgh, under environmental carbon perturbations - High... | ecosystem: Environmental > Aquatic > Freshwater >... | reverse complement strand
GGCAACTTTTTCTTCTGTTACAATTTCCCGATGATTGTTTAGTTCTCTTTCCCAGTCCTCTTTTTCTCTTTCCAAAAGTTGGATAAGACTTTTTTCCTTGTCCCTAAAACTTGCAGCTAATTCAAAATTCTGACTTTTTACAGCCTGTATCTTTTCATCCTTGGTCGATTCAATCTTTTCTTCCAGCTTGACGATCTTTTCCGGAACATTAATATTTGCTATGTGAACCCGTGAGCCAGCTTCATCAAGGGCATCAATGGCTTTGTCGGGTAAATGCCTGTCTGTAATGTAACGTGAAGTCAATGTAACACATGCCGAAATCGCATCAGGCGTGTAAAATACATTGTGGTGGTCTTCATAACGACTTTTAATATTGTTTAAGATTTGAATGGTTTCGTCAACCGATGTAGGCTCAACCAATACTTTTTGAAATCGTCTTTCTAAGGCTCCATCTTTTTCAATATTCTGTCGGTATTCATCCAAAGTTGTTGCACCAATACACTGAATATCACCCCTTGCAAGGGCTGGTTTCAACATATTTGCTGCATCGAGAGAACCAGTTGCCCCTCCGGCGCCAACAATTGTATGTATCTCATCGATAAACAAGATGACATTATTAACCTTAGCAAGCTCATTTAATATGGCTTTCATCCGCTCTTCAAACTGTCCGCGGTATTTTGTTCCTGCTACAATTGATGCCAAATCAAGTGAAACAACTCTTTTATCAAACAATACACGCGAAACTTTCTTTTCAATAATTCTGATTGCTAATCCTTCGGCAATAGCCGATTTTCCAACACCTGGTTCACCAATTAAGATTGGGTTATTTTTTTTACGCCGGCTTAAAATCTGGGCAATTCGTTCAATTTCTTTATCTCGACCTACAATAGGATCGAGACTTCCTTCTTCAGCCGCTTTGGTAATATCGATTCCAAAATTATCAAGTACCGGAGTATCCGACTTTCCAGAAGTGGGTTGTGAAGTTCCACCCCCGGATGGCGATTTGTGTTGAAAGAAATCACTTGAATCATCATCACTATCACCAGACATATCCGATTTAGATTCAATTTGTTTCCTTTTATATTCCTCCAGTTGAGATTTAACAATCGAATAACTGATATTGAAATCACCCAATATTCTCGTAATCAATGCCTTTTCATCTTTAAGAAGCGACAGGAGTAAATGTCCTGTATTTATTGTGCTACTTCCCATTGAGCGGGCTTCGAGGTAAACTAGCTTCAACGATTTCTCCGCAGCTTTTAAAAGCTGAATGGAAGCTCCTGATTCAAGGGCCTGATCCTCTTTTATTTCCAACTCTATTGTTTTTTTGAGATCATAAAAGTCAATACTTAATGTATTAAGGATATCGATTGCCACACCTTCACCATCTCTCAATATGCCTAAGAATATGTGTTCCAGCCCAATATAGTCATTACCCATCCTAATAGCCTCTTCGCGACTATATGATAATACATCCCTTATTTTTGGTGAAAATTTTGAATCCATATATTTTTTAAAATATTCTTGTTGAAAATTCAGACACTAATATACACTATTTTCAAAATAGAATAATTCATAAACCATAGAGAAAGTAGCGATTGTTGAAAGATTAACCCTATATGTTAATTTTTTAACCTTTTGAGTCCTGAGATAGACCTCAAATAATGGTATTTTTGTATTTTTAAACGCATTTTTTGAGCCTAAAGAAAGGATTTTATAATGTCGGAAAACGAAAGAATTTTTAAGATCAATATTGAAGAACAAATGAAATCGGCATATATCGATTATTCGATGTCGGTTATCGTTTCACGTGCTTTGCCTGATGTAAGGGATGGTTTTAAACCAGTTCACAGGAGAGTATTATTTGGGATGAACGATTTGGGTATCACTGCTGGAAAATCGTATAAGAAATCAGCAAGGATTGTAGGTGAAGTATTAGGAAAATACCACCCTCACGGAGATTCTTCAGTTTATATGGCCATGGTTCGAATGGCACAGGAATGGTCGTTACGTTATCCTCTGGTTGACGGACAAGGGAACTTTGGTTCGATCGATGGTGATAGTCCGGCTGCTATGAGGTACACCGAAGCCCGCCTATCAAAAATCGCAGAAGAAACCTTAGCCGATTTGGAAAAAAACACCGTTGATTTTCAACCAAACTTCGATGAATCGTTAAAAGAACCCACCGTTCTTCCAACCCGTATCCCGAATTTATTAATTAACGGAACCTCGGGGATTGCGGTTGGTATGGCAACCAATATGCCACCCCATAATTTATCAGATACGATTGATGCAATTATTGCTTATGTCAATGATCCTGAAATAGATATTGAAAACTTGATTGACATAATTAAAGCTCCTGATTTTCCAACCGGTGGAATTATTTATGGATACCAAGGGGTTAAAGAAGCATTTTTGACTGGTCGTGGTAGGATTGTTGTAAGAGGGAAGGCCCATATCGAAACTACATCTACCGGAAGGGAAAAAATAATCATTTCAGAGATTCCTTACCAGGTAAACAAAGCGGAACTGATTATAAAGATTGCTGATCTTGTCAACGAAAAGAAAATTGAAGGTATTTCAAATGTCAACGATGAATCCGACAGAAGTGGGATGCGCATTGTAATAGACATAAAGAAAGATGAAATATCAAATGTTGTTCTCAATAAACTCTACAAATACACTTTATTACAATCAGCTTTTAGTGTAAACAATATTTGCCTTGTAAAAGGCCGACCAAAGCTACTCAACCTCAAGCAATTAATTAAATATTTTGTTGAACACCGGCACGATGTGGTTACTCGTCGTACACAATTTGAATTAGATCAGGCTGAAAGAAGGGCACACATTTTAGAAGGATTAATCATTGCTAGTGATAATATTGACGAAGTAATCAAGATTATACGTGCATCTTCTAATTCAGATGAAGCCAGAGAACGGTTGATGGAACGGTTTAGCCTTTCTGAATTACAGGCAAGGGCTATTGTTGAAATGCGTTTAAGACAACTCACTGGTCTCGAACAAGAAAAACTTCATGCCGAATATGAAGAAATACTCAAACTTATTGAGCATTTAAAAGAGATTCTTGCTGATGTTTTATTGCGAATGGAAATCATTAGAAATGAACTGCTTGAAATAAAATCCACCTATCCAGACGGAAGGCGTACTGAAATTGTTCCCAATGCAGAAGAATTCAATCCCGAAGATTTTTATGCCGATGAAAATATGTTTATCACTATTTCGCATCTTGGTTATATCAAAAGAACACCTTTAACTGAATTTAAAACACAAGGAAGGGGAGGGGTCGGTTCGAAGGGAGGTTCAACTCGCGATGAAGATTTCCTTGAACACATGTTTGTTGCTACAATGCACAATACACTGCTATTGTTTACAGAGAAGGGAAAATGTTTCTGGCTAAAAGTATATCAAATACCCGAAGGATCCAGAACAGCAAAGGGACGTGCCATTCAAAATCTTTTAAATATTGAACAAGACGATAAAGTAATGGCTTACATTAATGTTTTAACACTCGATGATAAAGATTATATCAACAATAACTTTATTATTCTGTGTACGAAAAATGGCATTATCAAAAAGACTTCACTTGAAGCCTATTCTCGTCCTCGTCAAAATGGTGTAAATGCAATTACTATTCGCGAAGGAGATCAACTTCTTGAAGCAAAGCTAACTAATGGAAATAATGAAATCATGTTAGCTATTCGTTCAGGTAAAGCAATCAGATTCAATGAGAAAAATGTCAGAGCAATAGGTCGGACAGCTTCTGGAGTACGTGGAATCTCACTTTCGGAAAGCGATGACGTTATTGGCATGATATGTGTTGAGAACGAATCGGAAGATGTAATGGTTGTGTCAGAAAATGGGTTTGGTAAAAGATCTAAAATAGAAGATTATCGTGTTACAAACCGTGGAGGGAAAGGCGTCAAAACTATAAATGTTACTGAAAAGACCGGAAACCTTGTAGCAATTAAGAGTGTTTCTGATAACGATGACTTAATAATTTTGACTGAAGATGGAATGACGATCAGGCTTGCTATCAATTCAGTAAGGTTAATGGGAAGAACCGCTCAAGGAGTTAAACTAATTAATTTAAAAGAAAACTCTAAAATTGCTTCTGTTGCCAGAGTTAGTCAAGATGAAGAAGAAGAAAATATAGTGAATGAAGATATTGTTGATGAGGAAACAGATTCCAAAATCGAAAATACTGACACTGATAATTTAGAATAATTCATTAAAATGATTAATAATTAAAGATTTAATTAAATTTGAAAAAAAATAAATTAACTATGAAAAAGTTTATAACTCTGTTATCCTTTTTAATTGTTGCTACAACAGTTTTTGCTCAAAAGGGAAAAGTATCCAGCGCTCAGAGCCTTAAAGAATCTGGTGAAATAGAAAAAGCCTATAAGGCCATTGAAGAAGCGATTGATCCAACTAATGAAAAAAGCCTAAATTCAATTAATTGGCCAAGAACATGGGAGGTAAAAGGTCAAATTCTACAAGAAATCTATAAAAAAGATATTACCGGGATCGTTGAAGAACCTCTTTTTGCTTCTTATGATTCTTATATGAAAGCAATTAAATTAGATTCAACAAACAAATTCTCAAAAACTATCATCATCGATTTAACTTTTTTACAGACTGATTTATCGAATTATGCTGTTGTAAGTTATGAAAAACAGAAATTTGATGTTTCATTAAAATGTTTTGAATTATACATGGCCATAAACCAATTACCCATTATGAAGAAAACATCCGGTCAGGAACTACTTGATACAGCTATTATTTATAATGCAGGATTGGCTGCCTTTAAAGCAAAAGATTGGGATAAATCAGTGAAGTACTTTACGATAGCCGCACAAAACGACTACAATGGTCCATCAAGTTACAATTTTGTATATCAGGCATTTCAAGCCAAGGGCGATACATTGAATTCACTGAATACCTTAAAAGAAGGCCATCTAAAATATCCGGGAGACGAAGCTCTTTTGGTTGAAATTATTAATTTCTACATAAGCAAAGGAAGATCTGACGAAGCGATAAAATATATCGATCTGGCCATTTCAGAAAAACCTGAAAATGCAACTCTTTATACAGCAAAGGGTGCTATGCTTGAAAAATTAGATGATGCCGAAGGTGCAATTTTGATGTATAAGAAATCTATTGAGAGAGATAGTGCGCAGTTCACACCTTATTATAATATTAGTGTTATTTATTACAATAGAGGTGTTGAAGTTGTAAATTCAGCAAATCAATTGCCGACAAATGAAACAGCAAAATATGATGCTGAAATGGAAAAAGCAAAAGAACATTTCAGAATGTCACTTCCTTTTATTGAAAAAGCATATCAAATTGACTCATCTGAGATGGCAATATTAGAATCACTAAAAACAATATATTATCGCTTACAGATGAACGATAAATATTTGGAAGTAAATAAAAAGATTCAAAGCTTAAAATAAGATCTTAAAAAAACCGGTAAACAAACCCGGTTTTTTTAAGAATATAAAACTAACATAATATCAATTATAAGACAAATATAAAAAACAAATCACTTATAATCCATACTGTTAAATCAAATTTGAATATTTCTTTTAATATAACTTGAATAATCTTTCAGAATTGGTTTATAATCTTTGTGAAAAAGTAAACTTGAAATAACGAAATCTGCTGTTGATCGATTCGTCGCAGTCGGAATATTATAAAGCGCGCTGATCCTTAAAAGCGCCTTGACATCAACATCATGTGGCTGTGGCTGCATCGGATCCCAAAAGAATATTAATATATCAACTTTACCTTCAGAAATAAGAGCACCTAACTGTTGATCACCACCCAACGGACCCGATTTAAGTTTCAAAATAAATGGAGGTATTTCATCGTTTTCCTGACATTTATCAATTAATACATCTTCAACTAGCGATCCGGTGGTACCAGTACATACCAAATCGTGTGATGCTAAACTCTTCCAGTTAAATGCCACCCATTCAACCAAGTCTGGTTTCCTGTTATCGTGTGCAACTAAAGCAATTACCTTTTTTTTATTCATATTTAATCATTTATTTGAGACTTTTTCTAAAATATTTTTTGTTATCGAACATAAACATTCTTTGTCTTCAATGTAATTTTCATCAATCTTACAGCTATCATACTTCAATAAATTATTCCAAAAAATAATCTGCTTTAGCATTCGGGTATATTCATTACCTTTTTCAGAATATTTATGAAGCTCATCGATAAGTTGATATATATTAGCTTCTTCAATCCTTTTTAACCTGAACCCGCTATATGCCTTATTCTTCCCAATGGTAAAAAAGTAATGTTCAATCGATTCACTAACAGAATCATATCGTTTAACAAAAATACGACTCCCTCCCCTATTATTCAAAGATTTTTGTGACTCCTTATCATAAAGAGTTGCCCTTATTCCAAATAGATTATTTCCTTCAAGAGCGAATCTCGATTGTCCCCAACCTGATTCAAAAGCCGCTTGCGCTAAAACTAAACTAGGTTGATGTGGTTTTAATCGTTCTAACAAATTTTCATAAGAACTTGCATCAAATCTTGAAACAAGGCTGTCAATATAGATTTGTTCTTTTGGGTTTAACTTCTCACCCTTACTGATTTGGGAAAGCAGGGCTACTATTCTGTCATATTTCTGTTGTTCCTTGAAAATTACAATTAAGATGGCTGGAAGCACTTGGTCGATGAATTGCTTTTTCTTTTCTGAAATTGTTGATAAATTATCAATTATAATTGTATCGTATAAAACTGGAACAACAATAGAATCATTTATCGGTATGATTTGAGCAAAACTATCCAAATGAATCTTTTGAACCCTAACTTCGTATCTATAATCGAGCTCATTACATGAAGTTAATATAATTGATATTATCAAAGCAACTATAAAATATATTAAATCTGGATGCTTCACTATAAAATACCTGTTTCAACAAATTTAGTTAACAATTCGGAATGAAGTCAAGCAATCAAAAAGAACTTTATTTTAACACTGTAATCAACTGGTAAACAGATTTATAAAGATATATAATTACCTAATCAAATATCAAATAATACAACACTCTTGCGAATAACATTAAATACACTCATTAAATTGTTGTTCGCCATGCGAACAATAATATTTTTGAATAAACAAGGTATGATCGCTGAAAAATGATTAGTGGAAAATTAATTTTGTCGATCTGAAATATCCATTATTTTTTACTTACTAACAGAAGATTATGAACATTTAAAACTTTAAAAAGCTATAAATTTAAAGAGGTAAATTGAGGCTTAAAATATCATTATTGAAATAAGTGAATAAATCTTTCTCAGGCCAATATTGAACTTTACTTGAAATTTTCTTCATTAACCTGATAATATCATACGAAAAAACAGGCCCTTTCCAACAACTTGTGTTACTTAAAAATACCCATTCCAAACCATCAGCCCCACGATACATGACAGCTGCAGTTCCAGCAAAACTGCCGGTTCTCAACCAACCATTTTCATATTCCTGTTTCCAACCTAAAAATCGTCCTAACTTTCCGGTCATGAGTTCAATGCTTTCCTTTGATAAATAATCTTTTAAATAATCTTGTCCATCTATTGATGCCATAAAAATAGCCAATTCAGGTGAAGAAGCAACCCATCCACCTGCTGAGCCCAATAATCGAACATCGTTGCCTCCGTAAGTCTTTGGAACAAGAGTTGAATCACCCTTATACGAATAGACCAAAGTATCACGATTATGAACATAGTATTTAACTTCATTTGAATATTTTTCTTCATAAAGATTCTTTGCCAAATGCATGTCATATATCCCCATTGGAAACAGAATATTCTTCCGTACAAAATCTTCGTATGATTTTCCAGTAACTCGCTCAATTATCTCACCCAGAAACATATAACCCATATTTGAATAACTATTCATTGTACCTGGAGTAAAATGTAATCTTCTGCTAATCGCAAACTTAATGTAGGTTTCAATTGTGGCAGGTGATTTTTCTCCCACAAGATTAGAAATGAGTAATGGATCAAATGCAGGATCACCATATCGTTGAGTCCACCCACCTGAATGATTGAGCAGATTTAAAACCGTAATATCACATAAACGGGGATCTTTAATCTCAAGATATTTTTCATCGTTAAAAAAACCACTTTTACCAAAGACTTTTGAATCAAGCTTAATACGCTTTTCTTCAACTAATTTCATGATAGCAACCGCAGTAATCAACTTTGATACGCTGGCAAGTCGAAACAAACTTCCAGGAGTCGTCTGAATTTGATCCTCTTTATTTGAAAAGCCATATCCTTTTGAATAAACCAATCTTTCGTTATTAACAATTGAAATGGATACACCATTTAATTCATATTTTTGAATAAACATTTCAACTTGATTATCAATTGATTCTGAAAATTCAAAATCGGATGTATTATTCGTTATTTTCTGATTTAACGAAGAATATAAATTTGAATTTTTAGAATTAATCTTTTGCTTTCGTAGATTGAATGAAGGATATGCAAATACAATCAACAGGGATGTTAAAAGGATATATTTACTGTGAAATTGCATGTTGTACATTTGTGAATTTCGGTTATTTACATTTGTAATTTACCGATTATGTCATAAACTGAACTGAAATTATTCCTTTCCAGGTAACGTTCAATTCCATCAATAATTTTTATAGTAATCTGAGGATCAATAAAATTAGCAGTTCCAATCTGTACAGCAGAAGCACCGGCAAGTAAAAATTCAATCGCATCAGTTGCATTCATTATCCCTCCCATTCCAATAACGGGCACTTTAACAGACTGACTAACTTGCCATACCATCCTTAATGCGATGGGTTTAATGGCTGGTCCTGAAAGTCCACCGGTAATGGTTGATAAAAGAGGTTTTCTTCTTTCTGCATCAATGGCCATACCCAAAAATGTGTTTACTAAAGAAATGCTATCTGCCCCACCATCTTCAACAGCTTTAGCTATATCTATTATACTTGTAACATTGGGCGATAGCTTAACTATCAATGTTTTACTATAAACTTTTCTTACCTCTTTAGTAACCCTTTTCGCCATTTCACAACTTGTTCCAAATGCCATTCCTCCTTCTTTAACATTTGGACATGAGATATTTAATTCAATGGCTGAAATCTTTTCAAGTTCATTAATACGTTCAGTAAGTTCAATGTATTCTTCTATGGTCGAACCATTTACATTGACAATCACATTGGTATCATAATTTTTAACTTTCGGATAAATATCACGTATAAAATATTCTACTCCCTTATTTTGAAGTCCAACAGCGTTAAGCATTCCCGAAGGTGTTTCAGCCATCCTCGGATAATCATTTCCTTCTCGTTTTAAAAGAGTTGTACCTTTTAAACAGATTCCTCCAAGAGCATTTACATCAATGAAATCATCAAATTCAACTCCGTTCCCAAAAGTACCCGAAGCTGTCATTACAGGGTTTTTGAGAATTAAATCATGAATATTTACTTTTAAATCTACCATTGAAGATTATGTATATTAAAAACAGGTCCTTCTGAACAAATACATTTATTGCCATCGGTTGTTTTGGTAACACAACAAAGACATACTCCAAATCCACAGGCCATTAAATTTTCAAGGGAAACTTCACATTCAATATTCATCGATTTTGCCAGCCTGGCAACAGCATGCATCATTGGATCAGGTCCACAACAATAAATCCGCTCAAATTCCCTTATTGAATTAAATATCTCGTGATCAGTAACAAGTCCTGATGTTCCGAGTGATCCATCATCAGAAGTAATGTAAACTTGACCGTATTGTGAAAATTCTTTAATCAGAATGTGATCCTGCTCAGAACGGGCTCCTAATAAGATGTGGAGATCTATTCCATTTTTACTGGATTCTTTCGCCATAAACATTAATGGTGCAATACCAACACCTCCTCCAACCAAGAGTACTTTCTGATCTTTAGATGGATTTGAAAAGCCATTTCCCAGCGGGAAAATTATATTAAGTAAATCACCTTTCTTAATGTTAACTAGATTTTTAGACCCTTTCCCCAGAATTTTAACTAAAATTGAGATTGTATTATCCTTATAATTAACGTCATATATTGAGAATGGTCTTCTTAAAAATGTTGATGGTGAATTTGGGATGAGAACATTAAGAAATTGTCCAGGCTTTATATCTTCAACATTCTGAATTGATTGAAGTACAATCAAAAAATTATTGTAATTAAGTTTCGTATTATCTAAAACAATAAATTCACTTACTTTCTTATTCATTATGTCCAAAAATTTGGCTCAAATATACTACAAATTCTCAGCAGGAAGAAAATTTTCGAACGTATGATCATTATAAAAAAACAAAATACGAACAATCTTTTTTTGAATTAATTCCTGATTTACAGAAGGTTCTAATGCCTTTTTCTGTTCCACTTTACCTATAATATCATAGGAATCTTCTTTAAAAGATTGCCTTGCGTGATTAATTGTTTCAATAACAGGTTGTGTTGAAAACAAATCTTTTGATTTTAAATTGACTTCCGTAGCAATCTTATTATTCTCATACATCAATCCTTCTCCAGTTATCAACCATCTGGAGTTTAGTGAGGGGTAGGTCTCTAAAATCTTTTGGATAAATGAAAAACCAGGATTATTTCTTCCATTTAGAATATGAGAAACATTCGAGCGTTGAACTCCCATTTTATCTGCAAATTCAGCAGCAGAAATCTTTTCTTCTGCTAAAAGTTTCAAAATTCTTTCTCTCATAACTCTTAAAATCAGTTTATCAAAAGCAAACATTTGGAATTACAAATGTAATAAATATCAATCACAAGTTGACTTGCTTTTGTGACTTTAATAAGATGACAATTGTAACTTTTATGTTTTATTGTCTTAGGTGAATTACATTGTATCAAAGACAATTAAGTAAGTTGTATTAGTTTTAATCTTTTATTTAATCCATAGAGCTTATTTCATTGGTTATGTTGTATTTAAATGTGAGTGTAATGAAATAATTTGCTTTTATTATCTTTAAAATTACAAAACTTAATTTTCACTTAAACAATTAGTAAGCATAATGCTAAATTAGTCGCTGAATATGTGTACTTTATATATATCAGTAATTATTCATTTCTACTTATTTATTGTACCACATTATCAACCTTTGCAGTTGACTTATGTGAATTACGTTTTTCTATCTATAAGCATAATCTGTGTAAATTCATTAAACTGGTGTGTACTTTTGTAACATTTTTAGGATTAGTTTAAGTAACTCTTTTAAGACCTAAATGGAAATTATTTGAATGAGATAAATGTTTGCTTTTGAAAATGAGAATTTGAATAAAAGAATATTAGAATTCGATTCAAAAACTTTTAACTCTTTTAAAATTCTTCAACATTTAGAATCTGAATAAAAACACAATCTGGCTTTACTCCTATTTGAATTTTAACACCTCCATACATTAATATTCCTGGATAATGTTTCACATAAATGAAACGATTGAAATCTCAGAGACCAAAATCAGTATACTAATTGAGTTAACAAATTGACATCTAGCCATTATAGTTGATTTAGGTATTAACACTCAAAGTTCTTAACTAGAAAAAAGTGTTGACTATTTTTAGATTTTTCTACTGAAGGTTCTTTTCTGTGCCTGTGACCCCAACTTGGACTTTACTTTGAATAAATGCAAATCGGATTTTTAAAGAATTTCGGAAGAAGTTTTAACATCGTCAATTATTATGAAAGAAGAGTAAATCAAATGTACATTAACCAATTAAAATGAAAACTGCACATTAAATAGAAAATCAAAATCAAATGACTTGTTGAATAAATAACTGCTTCTCATTCCAACTTCTATTGGTGCAATAAAACGAAGAAAATGTGTATTGGCGGTAAGTTCAAGGCCTGCTGACCGATAAACCTTATCAGAATAATCATCATCGAAAGGAACTTTCAAAAAGGATTGATCGTAAAATAAAGCAAGATTTATCCTCTTAAAATAAACCAATTTCCCAAAATTCTTATCGGGATAGCCTAATGGTAATACATAATCGACAGCAAAAGAAAATATCTGCAAATAATTTATTGATTGAAAGCCTCTTGGCAGCCGAATCCTATTATTAAATGAATATTGATCTACATCTTTTTTTTGAAATCCATTATAAATTTTGATTCCATGATTTGGAAAAAAACCTGGTAAATAAGTGATATTTGAAAGTGAAAAAGAATTACCGCTATATACACTACCTGCCATCAGAAAATTGAAATTCAAATCTAAATAGGTTCCAAATTTAGGAAGTATACTTTTTTGTGAAGAATGCAATTCTATGTATGAATAGATTCCTGTTCCTACCGAATGAAATGATCCATTAGGAAAAGAATTTGGAGCATTATCATCTTTTCGATAAACCGTATACTGATAATTTAAACGAGGATATAATCCTCTATAATACTTGCCTTTACTATAATTTAGTGGTAAATAGGTTTGAAATGAAAAATTAGTTTCTTTCCACGAAAAATCTTTCTTTAAGGTGTCCCTGATGATTTCATTATTCCGGTCTTGATATGAATTGATCTGATAATAAAATGAATTTGATTTCCCATGGTCAATCTGAAAATCAAAAATTGGAAACCATCCTAAATACTTATATTTTGCATATACCTCTCCTTTTCTCTCGTCCCATTTATAACGACAACCAATAACCGTTTCAGCAGTACTAAGCATATTCTGACTCATCAGGGAGATACCAGGATATGCAGTATAATTATATGGATCGATAGCAATGGGTGCCCAACTATGGAAATGTAAAAGATGAGCTGGTTTTATATACTCTCCAGATTGATAATCAATAGTATCTAATTTTTTAAAATCAATTATGGCTTTTTCCTGAGAAGCCAAATTTTCAGCTATTGGATATTGTTTTTGGATTCCATGCAAATCGACTGGGACAAATCTGGCCGAATCTATAGATGTTTTTACCAAACGGAATCCATCAGCAGAATAATCGTTATAAAGAATTGAATCACCATCCATTGAAAAATCTGAAATTCCAAACCTGGAAACGATGACTTCAGAGATTTTACCGGTTGATGTATTGATGGCATAAAGATTGTCTATTCCTCTATAACCACCTATGAAATAGACAAATCCATTATATTCTCTAGGTTTTTTAATTTCCTGAACATCAAAGTCCAGTATCATATCCACTTTGCCTGTATTCAAATCAATTCGGGCAATTCCTTTTTCATTGTTCCGCATTATAACACTGATCACTTCATTATTACGATCACCCCATGATGGTGTAATAAAAAAATCATTCTGCGGTGAATGAAATTGTAAAACCCTGGTTCCTGATTTGAGATCAAAGACCGTTAAAAAAAATAGATATAGATTATTGCTTTCAACGGTAAGAATCTTTTGAAAATCGTTAGAAATTTGTGGTGCAAAAATTTTTGAATCATACTTGTATTCCAATAGTTTAGAACTATTAATATCATAAATCCGAACCAGTGATTTATCGGAATGAGACCAGCGCGTGTGTGAAAGCTGTTCGCTCCATACAATAAAATTTTCTTTTGCCGAAACGGATTCATCAAAGTTATATCCGGGTGTAAATAGAATCTTCTCTTCCTCTTTATTTGTTATCGATACAAATCGATTAATATCTGTTAGGCTGGATTTCAGAGCGAAATAAGTGCCGTTTGAAAGTTTTGAACAAAAAGTATAATCAGTATATGACCTGCTATTAGGGGAAATCTGAATGTTTTTAGTTGGAATGATGGATTGATCCTCATTTTTCCAGTCTTGCGTTAAATCGTCAAAAATTGAGTTATATAGCTTGACTTTATTGATTCCAATAGTTTTCTTTAGACCTTTGTCAAATGAATTCAATGAAAGTGGCCTTTGGGCAACAGTTGTAAGTACAGAATCCCAAACAACTTTTTGATATTTTTCGCGTGTAGCACCGACCAATAAATAGCCGAGACTATAATAATTGGCTACATTATCCTTGTATGATCCCAAGTATGCTTTATCGTAGCTATATTTTCCTTTTTCAATCAGTTGAGATCTTATTTCACGCTGAAAATCAGGCATTCGTCCTCTCCCACTACGACTCAGTCCTGTTTCGGTTGCAACAGCATCACCTTCAATAAACCAAAATGGCAAATAAGCCGCAGTTAATAATGCAGCAGCATGTTCGCCAAGTAAATATCTGATTAATTGAGGCATTTCAGATTCTAATTTGCTAATCTGTACCATGTGCCTGAATTCGTGAATTGCCAATTGCTCCAGCCAATCCTGAGAATATATTCCCTGATGTGGAGTGATATACATTTCAATCCTACTTGGAGCCCATCCCAGAAATGCGTTTGATTTTACTGTGCTGGTGTGTAGTATTACTGAAATTGGTTTTGGGTGATGATTGAGTGATTCTGAGGCATAATTGTATACTTTCTCCATCAGTTTTGCAACATGTATCCCCTGATCTTCAAATTCTTCCGGGTATATTATTTCAAAATTAAGCGTTTTGATACTTTTCCATCTGACCGAAGACTTTTCTTGACCATCATTGAAATATTGGGCAGATACAGATATCACCATCAACAGTAATAGAAAAGTGAATATGATATTTGAAACATAATTTTTCATATCTGCTGAAACAGGAATTAACTATTGAGCTATAACTTTACCCCGTTAAAGTCATAAATAAAAAAGCGGCCCAAAGGACCGCTTTAAATCATTCATATTTCTACTTAGCTGCTGGTTGTGTTGAATCAACAAATACGCGGCTGGCTAAATCTTTATCTATCAGAAATAATCCCTGCCCTTCGCCATTGACCATTTTGAGCTGATCGAGAATGGCAATAACATTGGCTTCTTCTTCTACTTGTTCATCAACAAACCACATCAACATACTCCTCGAAGCGTGATCGCTGATTTCGATTGAAATATCAACCAGTTTATTGATTGAATCAGACACATATTGTTCATGTTCCAAAACTTTTTCAAAAGTCTCGATAACACTTCCAAATTCAGTAGGTACAGCCTCTATTGCGCTTAAAGTCACTTTCCCATCCCTCTCATGTACATAATCGAAAAATTTGTTGGCATGGGTCAATTCCTCTTTAGCTTGTATTTTCATCCAGTTTGCCATTCCTGGTAAACCCAAACTTTGTGAGTAAGCACTCATCGATAAATATAAATAAGAAGAAAATAACTCCTTATTAATTTGATCGTTAATAGCTTTTTCAATTTTTTCTTTAAGCATATCCGAAATTTTTAAAGTTTAATGATCTCGTATTTTCAATTATAAATATCTGACTATTTTGATTGTCTAACCCCAAATTATCCATTAAAATCGAGGTTAAATAAACTTTTCATTTTTTTAAGTGCCGGATTTCGTAACATCATCGCTTGTAACTTTTGTTCATCTGTAAACATCTTCTCACCATGAACAGCTTCCACCATTTCAATGACAACATCAATTTTGTTATTTCTCAACTTTCTGCTCAAAAACCCAATCATTTCAGGCTTCAACATTCTAACCTGATCTTGCTGAACTGAATTTTCAACAGTAATTTTTATTTTAAAGTTATCGAGTAAAATAGGTTTAACAGATAGGGTATTATAAAGATGCACCTGGTCGGAATACCTTTCAGCAAATTCAGGCCATATCTCTAACAAATTATTCTCCGAAAAGTTATGATCGCTATCTTGGGTAAGACGGGCATAATTCTCTGGAATTATAACTTTTTCAGCAACATGGTTTTCGAGTCTACCCGATAATGCCTGGCTAATTGATGGAGTACCAATTTCTTCCTTTTTCTTTTTAAGAATTACAGGTTGTTTTGCAGACTCCGCATTGCTTTTTGAAACATCTTTTCCTGCTGAATCAGAAGTAACGTTCGGTGTTGTTTTCGCTGATTGACTGAATATTGAATCAATAGAAAGCTGGTCGGGAGACCAATCATCTTCATCTACTTTTTTTTTTGATTTACCTGAGAAATCTTAATGAGGGTCAACTCGACCAACAACCTTTTATTCTGACTTGTTTTGTAGTTTAAGTCGCAATAATTGGCAATTTCAAGCGATTTAAGTAAAAAGTCAGAATCACAGGCAACAGCCTGAACTTTATATTTTTCCTGAATTTCACCACCTACTTCGAGTAATTGTACCGTAGAAGAATCTTTACACATCAGTAAATCACGAAAATGGCTGCTCAATCCGGTAATAAAATGATGACCATCGAAGCCGCTATCAAGAATTTCATTAAATGTAAGCAAAACCTCAGGAATATTTCCCTTCAAAAAATGATCGGTTAACCTAAAATAATAGTCATAATCAAGAACATTCAAATTAGAAATAACGTCGTGATAGGTAACTTTTTTGCCGGAAAAACTTACGATCTGATCAAAAATTGACAAAGCATCGCGCATAGCGCCATCAGCTTTCTGAGCAACGACATTTAATCCACTCTCTTCAATATCAACAGCTTCGTTCTCTGATACATATTTCAGATATCCAACAATATCGGCGATTTTAATTCGATTAAAATCGAATATTTGGCAACGCGAAAGGATAGTTGGAATTATTTTATGTTTCTCGGTTGTGGCTAAAATAAAAATGGCATGTTTGGGCGGTTCTTCCAACGTTTTAAGGAAAGCATTAAAAGCTTGCGACGACAACATGTGAACTTCATCAATGATATAAACACTGTATTTCCCTAACTGAGGCGGCACTCTCACCTGATCGATCAATGTTCGTATATCTTCAACCGAATTATTAGACGCGGCATCGAGTTCATGAATGTTATACGATCTGTTTTCATTGAAAGCCATACACGATTCACACTGGTTGCAAGGTTCGTGATCGGCTCCTATGTTCATGCAATTGATCGTTTTAGCAAAGATCCGGGCACATGTAGTTTTTCCTACTCCCCGGGGACCGCAGAATAGATAAGCATGTGCCATCTGATTATTTTTGATGGCATTTTTTAAGGTTGCTGTAATCGATTGTTGACCAACAACCGAGATAAAAGTTGAAGGTCGGTATTTTCGAGCTGAAACAATAAAATCTTTCATCAAATCTTTTTTTAATCGAACCCAAATATAAAGATTACAGTTTGAACATTACTTCAAGTTCTCAACCATTTTATCAACATTTATCATGAAAGAATTAAGAATGTTGATTTCAGATAAACAAAAACAGCCACCAAGTGTTAAATGAATAATCTAAAAACTTTGAATATGAAAGCATTAATTTTTTTTACAGTAATTCTTATTTCAGGAATTGTATCGGGACAAAATATAAAATCGCTCTATGATTTTACGGTATCAGATATCCAGGGGAATGAGTTCCCAATGTCTCAATTTAAAGGAAAAAAAGTTTTAATTGTAAATACAGCTTCAAAATGTGGATTTACACCACAATATGAAGAATTGGAAAAGTTATACAATACCTATAAAGAAAAAAACTTTGTCATAATCGGCTTTCCTGCTAATAACTTTTTAAAACAGGAACCGGGAACAAATGCAGAAATTCAAGAATTTTGTCAAAAAAATTATGGCGTTACATTTCCAATGATGTCAAAAATTTCGGTAAAAGGAACTGATATTCATCCCTTATATAAATGGTTAACAACAGAATCAAATTCTGAAGTCGGGTGGAATTTTCAAAAATACATGATCGATGAAAAAGGCAAAATAGTCGGTTATGTTTCATCGAAAACAAAACCTTTCGATGAAAAAATTGTAAACTGGATACTAAAATAATCTTACATCGAATTATCATTTTTTCATATAGCCTTCTTTACACCTGATTTTTACCTGTAAAAAAGTGGTTTTATATATATTTGTGACAAATCAGAATGAAAGCTATGAATAGAAAAGGTTTTGCCAGTGACAATAATTCAGGTGTACACCCTGAGATTTTTACAGCTTTACAAGATGCAAACATTGGGCATGTAAAGGGCTATGGTGATGATAAATATACCGAAAAAGCCATTCAATTATTTAAAGAAAAATTTGGCCCAGAAACCGATGTTTATTTTGTTTTCAACGGAACAGGAGCAAATATTCTTTCAATTTCAATGCTCACCAATTCATTTCATTCAGTAATTTGCCCTTCAACAGCACACATCATGACTGATGAATGTGGCGCCCCTGAAAAATTTTCAGGTTGTAAACTCATCCCTGTAAATTCAACAGATGGAAAACTTACACCAGAATTAATTCTACCTCATTTACACGGTTTTGATTTTGAACACCATTCACAACCAAAAATAATTTCCATTTCGCAAGTAACTGAGTTAGGCACAGTATACTCGGTCGAAGAGATTAAAGCCATAACAAAGTTGGCTCATTCGTATAATATGTTTGTCCATCTCGATGGTGCCAGAATTGCAAATGCAGCTGTTAGCTTAAATCTACCCTTCAGCGCTTTTACGAAGGATGCAGGCGTTGATGTGGTATCATTTGGTGGAACAAAAAACGGGATGATGTTTGGTGAAGCAGTTCTTTTCTTCAACAAAGAGCTGACTGCCAACGCCAAATATTTTAGAAAACAATCGACCCAACTATTTTCTAAAATGCGTTTCATCTCAGCCCAATTCATAGCCTATTTTGAAAATGACCTGTGTTTGAAAAATGCTGCACATTCAAATTCAATGGCAAAAATTCTTGCTGAAAAGATTAAAAAATTGGGGATTGAAATTACACAATCAGTTGATGCAAATGGCATTTTTGCCATATTAGATGACAAAATACGGAACAGTTTACAAGAGGAATATTTCTTTTATCCCTGGGATGAACACAATCATGAAGTGCGCTGGATGACTTCATTTGATACAACAATTGATGACATCGACAACTTTTGTATTGCTCTTGAAAAGTTACTACATGGCTAAATTAACCTTTAGATATTATCCACAACCAATTACATCTGAATCGGTTGAGTTAGAAAAAAAGATTTTTAAATATAGTCTGGTTGTACCCGTTGTATTTTTGATGATCATTTGGATGATCAAAATTTGTGAAACGTTTTTAGATATTCATCTTACCAATTGGGGAGTGTTACCAAGAAATCTGATAGGATTAAAAGGAATTTTTACTTCCCCTTTAATACATGGTGATTTTAAACATTTGATTGCTAATTCAACCTCCTTTTTAGTTCTGACAACTGCTTTATTCTTCTTTTACCGGAAAGTTGCCCTTCGGATTTTTATACTGAATTACTTTATGTCTGGGATCTTCCTTTGGCTTGGAGGGCGTGAAGTTTGGCACATAGGTTGTAGCGGCATCGTTTATGGACTGGCTGCATTTCTGCTTTTCACCGGTATTTTCAGGCAGGATTTAAGATTGCTTACCATCTCGCTTATTGTAATATTTCTTTATGGAAGCTTTATCTGGGGTATATTTCCGATTGATCCTAAAATCTCGTGGGAAGGTCATTTGATGGGGGCTCTATCAGGTACAATTTTATCATTTATCTACTATAATCAAGGTCCACCCAGGCAAACTTTTGCATGGGAAGATGAAACTGATGATGAAGATTATTATGATGAAGCCGATGACTTGGGAATAGCAGAGAATGAAGAATCCAATGAAAAAAATTCATTGGATCATTAAAATGTTAAGACAGTATAGCCATGTAGCAACCAGATTTTTATTGTAGTGATAAAAAAACTATTTTTACTTATTAATTAAAACCAGTTCTTTTTCAATGATAAGCCGACGAATCATCAGGATCAAAGTAATGCAATCACTTTATGCATTCCACTCCTCTCCAGATCAGACAATTAACCTTGCTGAAAAGGAACTTTTCTTTAGTATTAATAAATCGTACGATCTCTATCACTTACTTCTCCAACTTTTGGTCGAAATCAGGGACTTTGCCCAGAGCAGGATTGAACAAAACCTTAACAAAAAAATTCCGTCCTCTCAAGATTTAAATCCAAATCAGAAATTTGTGAAAAATGAAATTCTGATTAAAATAGCAGAAAATAAAGCTCTGCTAAAATATTTGGAACAATCGAAACAGAGTTGGATAAACAATCCGGAATTGATACGAAAACTTTACAATGAGCTGACTGAATCTGAAGTATATATAAAATACATGGACAGTGATGTCAGCTCCTTTACTGAAGACAGGAATTTAATTGAATACTTCTTAACCGATATACTCCCACTATCAGATGATCTGTATTTATTGCTTGAAGAACAGAGTATTTATTGGAACGATGATGTTGAATTTGTGGTAAGTATGATTATTAAAACATTAAAAAAATTCAAACAATCGACCGATAGTTCAAGAAATTTATTGCCATTATTCAAAGATGAAGAAGATATTGATTTTACCAAAACTTTATTTCGTAAATCGATCCTAAATTCAGCTGAATACCGCGAGATTATTAAGAAACATTTACGCAACTGGGACTTGGACCGGGTTGCTTTTATTGATGTGCTTATAATGGAGATGGCGTTGTGTGAATTTATCAATTTCCCTTCCATTCCATCGAAAGTTTCTCTTAATGAATATATCGATTTGGCGAGATTTTACAGCACCGAAAAAAGCAGAACATTTATTAATGGTATCCTTGATAAGATATTGAAAAGCTTGAAAGATGAGGGAAAGATCTCAAAAACTGGCCGGGGATTAATTGGAGAGGTTGAGTAATGTTTTCTATTTTAAAAGCTCCAATATTTCTGAAGATTAGGGAAATTATCTTATCTTGATCACATATTTTTAATAAATAATGGATTTAGAAACCATTGTAATTTGTCAATCAAGAAGAAATCAATATTTTTGATAAAAATACCTTGAATCCTAAAAAGGTTCATGTACAATCAACTAGAAATACTAATTTAAATAAAGCACATAATATGAATTACTTGAACATTATTTTAATGGCAAAGCCGGCAGAAGGTACTGAATCAAATCCTCTGGGAATGTTTTTACCATTGATAGCTATCCTGGTAATATTCTGGATTTTCATGATCAGACCACAGGCTAAACGTCAAAAGGAATTAAAGAAATTTCGCGACTCATTGCAAAAAGGCGATAAAGTAATTACAACCGGAGGTATTTTTGGTAAGATTGCCAGCGTAAGCGATACCGTCGTGGTTTTACAAGTTGATGAAAACACCAAGTTAACTGTAGATAAGGGTAGTGTTATTAAAGATCCCAGCGATTTACAACAACCTCAAAAATAAAAAAGAAGGGGCTTCCCTTCTTTTTATTTTAATGTCATACAAACTGTGTCAATTTAGTACCTTTACAGGCATTCAAGTATAACATTGCATTCGTATGTTTGGAAAGATCAAAGAATTACTCCAAAATTTTAATCTTAAGGAAAATAACAGACCCTTTATTTTTTTGGTATGTTTATTGATCGCAACTGTTTTGTGGTTGGTAAAAGCATTGGAGAAACAATATGATACCTCTGTTTCGATGCCTATTAAATATACCAATCTACCCTTGAATAAAGTGCTTATTAACCCTCCGCCTTCCAGACTATATGTTAAGCTCAAAGCTCATGGATTTACTCTTCTCCGCCACAAATTTGGAATGACCCTGTCTCCAATAAATTTAGATGTGATGGCTTTATCGATCAATTCATCTGATAAAAAAAGCCCATCCAATTTTTTTGTATTGTCCGACCAGTGTGTTTCTCAAATTTCGAACCAGATCAATCCTGAAATTACAATTGTTGATATTTCTCCCGACACCCTTTTTTTCCATTACGACAAGCTATTAGAGAAGAAGGTTAAGATTACAACCAGAGTTAATGTAACGTTTCAGAATAACTTCTATCTTTCAGATTCGATCAAATTATCTCCAGATCAAATCATCGTTAGTGGCCCGTATTCTTTAGTTGATACATTATCTTGTGTTTATACAAAAAAACATAAATTCAATAATTTAAGTACAACTGTTGAACAGAATTTATCCCTTGAAAAAATTGATCAACTTGAGTTTTCAACTTACAAGGCAAGTATCAAGATACCAGTTTCATCGCAATCAATTAAAAAATGAGAAAATGATTAAGGTAGCTGTTACTGGGGGTATCGGTTCTGGAAAATCGATTGTGTGCGAAGTGTTTGAAAAGATTGGAATACCGGTTTTCAATGCTGACAAATCAGCAAGAGAAATAATGGACTCTGATTTTGAGATAAAAGATAAGTTAATTTCTAATTTTGGTCAGGATATTTTTGATAAGGATGGAAAACTACTTCGTGGAAAATTCGCTAAAATTATTTTTAATAATAAATCCGCTCTTTTAAAAGTAAATACAATAGTCCATCCTACTGTTAGAGAGGCTTTTGAAGATTGGACTCAAAAACAAATTGCCCCTTATGTGATTGAGGAAACAGCGATTGTTTTCGAATCGGGGCAGGCGCATCTTTTTGACAAGATAATAACAGTTTCTGCCCCATTGGAATTGAGGATAGAGCGTGTGATGAAAAGAGATGAAGTTACACGTGACAATGTGCTTGATAGGCTGAAAAACCAAGGGAACGATGAGAGTAAAAAAGAAAAATCTGATTTTGTAATCATCAATGATGATAGAGAAATGATTATACCTCAAATTATGAACATTCATAGTAAATTACAATAAAAATGGCAAAGTTCGGAAAATGGATTGGTGCAGGATTAGGGGCATTTGCTGGAGGTCCTATTGGCGCTATTCTCGGTTTTGTAATCGGATCGGCATTTGATGCCGGCTCACAACAGACTACATACAAGCAATCAAATCAATACGGAAGTCCAAACATGTACCCTACCACAGGGGGTTATGCCATGAGTCTTTTGGTGTTGGTCGCTGCTGTAATGAAAGCTGATGGAAAAGCGTTGAGATCAGAGTTGAATTATGTAAAAGACTATTTCATTCGAAATTTTGGAGTACAATCAGCAAATGAAGCGGTACAACTTTTAAAGGATCTGCTTCAACAAAACATACCGGTTACTGATGTTTGCCATCAAATACAGACGAATATGGATTATTCATCGCGTCTGCAATTAATGCACTTTCTTTTTGGTATTGCACAATCGGATGGAAAACTTCCTGATACTGAACTCAAACTAATCGCCCATATTGCAGTAAATTTGGGAATTTCTTCACAAGATTATGAATCAATAAAAGCCATGTTCATCAAGAATGCTGATTATGCATACAAAATTCTTGAAATTGATCCTGAAGTTAGTGATGAAGAGGTCAAAAAGGCTTATCGCGAGATGGCAAAAAAATACCATCCCGATAAAGTGAATTATTTGGGTGAAGATTTCCAACAAGCTGCAAAAGAGAAATTTCAAAAAGTAAATGAGGCGTATGAAGAAATTAAGAAACAAAGAGACATTCCTTAAAACTTCCAGTATTTTATAATTGAGATTTTATCGTGGTTAAATCTTCAAACTCAATATTTGAATACTCAGAAAATTCTTCATCTGAAACATCAAATTCCTCGGAATAAGGTTGTTTTTCTTTAATGTATTCGATTATTTCAGCTAATCCTTCGATGAATTTATCAAAATCCTCTTTATAGAGAAAGATTTTATGTTTCTCAAAAAATAGATTACCACCAGCATCATTCTTCTTTTTGCTTTCAGTAATAGTTAAATAGAATTCATTTTTCCGTGTTGCCTTAACATCGAAAAAATAAGTTCTTTTACCTGCCCTGACAGCTTTTGAGAAAACTTCTTCCCTGAATTTACTACCCTCAAAGTTACTTTTTTCCAGATTATCCTGATCGTCTAAGCTCATATTCCATAGTCAGTATTAGGTTTAGTTCTCAAATATATAAAAAATATGCAAAAAAGATAATTTTAAACATAAGCTATGAAACACCTTCTCATTTTTATTTTAAGATTTATATGCATTCACTCCTGGAATTACCATTTTAACGCATCAATTCTCTTTCTAATAATGGCTGAGTAATGAAAAACACAGTAGTTTTGAATTTGAAACTTTAGACATTTGTTTTCAGAATAAAATATTAGCAATTCGCAATAAAAAAAGGGGCCAAACCCCTTTTCAAATTAAGAATAAATCTCTTTTTTAGCCGCAAGAAGCGTATTTTTCAATAACAACACCCGGGTCATTAACCCAACACCCCCTGGAACAGGCGTGATATAAGAACATTTGGGAGCGACTTCATCAAAATTCACATCGCCCTTTAACCTAAAACCAGATTTAGTTTCACTTGAAGGCACCCTCGTTGTTCCAACATCAATAACCACAGCACCTTCTTTGACCATATCGCCGGTCACAAACCCAGGAGAACCTAACGCGGCAATCAGAATATCGGCATTTGCACATACTTCCTTCAGATTTTTTGTACGACTATGTGCAACTGTTACAGTTGTATTCATCGATTTGAGTGACATTAAAATGCTCATTGGCCTGCCAACAATATTACTTCGGCCTATAACAACACAATTTTTTCCTGAAGTTTCAATTTTATATCGCTGCAACAATTCTACAATTCCCGCCGGAGTTGCCGAAATAAATGAAGGCATTCCAAGCACCATTCGTCCAACATTTACAGGGTGAAATCCATCAACATCCTTTTTGGGATCAATAGCTTCAATTACTTTGGGCTCCGAAATATGAGGAGGAAGCGGCAATTGAACGATGAAACCGTCAACATCCGGATCATTGTTCAATTCAGATATTTTAGCCAGTAATTCATCTTCAACTACGTTTTCTTCATACCGAAAAAGCGATGATTTAAAACCAACTTCTTCACAATCTTTAATTTTACTTGCCACGTAGGTCTCACTCCCTCCATCGTGACCAACAAGAATAGCCACCAGATGAGGCTTTTTACCCCCCATCTGAAGAATTTTTCTTACCTCTTCAGCAATTTCTGCTTTTATTTCAGTTGCAATTTTTTTTCCATCAATCAGTATCATAATACAACATTAAAAATAATTATTAACGCCTGAAACCTTCCATAACATTTCCAATCCTCTTTCCCTGAGCAACCATTTTCATCATTTTACGAGTCTCAGTAAATTGTTTCAATAAACGGTTTACTTCCTGAATAGATGTACCCGAACCATCAGCAATACGTTTCCGCCGGGTTCCGTTCAAAAGCGAAGCGTCTTCGCGTTCTTTCGGGGTCATCGAATAAATAATAGCTTCGATATGTTTGAATGCATCATCATCTATATCAACATCTTTAAGAGCCTTTCCCATTCCAGGAATCATACTTGCAAGGTCTTTCAGATTCCCCATCTTTTTCACCTGGTTAATTTGCTTCAAGAAATCGTTGAAGTTAAACTGGTCTTTAGCCAATTTTCTTTGAATCCTGATTGCTTCTTCTTCATCGAATTGTTCCTGAGCCTTTTCAACCAACGAAACAATATCACCCATGCCCAATATTCTATCGGCCATACGTTTGGGATGGAAAACATCCAAAGCTTCCATCTTTTCGCCGGTACCTACAAATTTGATCGGTTTGTTTACCACTGCTCGAATCGAAAGTGCAGCACCACCACGTGTATCTCCATCAAGTTTTGTCAGAACAACTCCATCAAAATCAAGTCTTTCGTTGAACTCCTTTGCTGTGTTAACAGCATCTTGTCCAGTCATTGAATCGACAACAAAAAGAATTTCTTGAGGATCAATCTCTTTTTTAATGGAAGAGATCTCTTTCATCATCTCTTCATCAACAGCCAAACGCCCGGCAGTATCTACGATAATAAGGTCGTTTCCTTTCAGCTTAGCATATCTGATGGCTTCTTTTGCAATAGCAACCGGATTTTTATTTCCATCTTCGGTATAAACCGGGATATTGATTTGTTCGCCTAATACCTTTAATTGTTCTATAGCAGCAGGCCGATACACGTCACAGGCAACCAATAAGGGATTTTTACCCCTTTTCTCTTTTAAATATTTGGCAAGTTTCCCTGAGAATGTTGTTTTACCCGAACCTTGTAAACCAGCAATTAGTATTATAGCTGGATTTCCTTTCAAATTGATATCGGTTGAGTTACTACCCATTAGTTCGGTCAACTCGTCATGAACGAGCTTAACCATCATCTGACTTGGATTTACAGAAGTGATTACATTCTGTCCTATTGCCTTCTCTTTGACAACATCTGTAAATTGCTTCGCAATTTTAAAGTTCACATCGGCATCCAGAAGTGCTCTTCGAACCTCTTTTAGCGTTTCGGCAACATTTATTTCAGTGATTTTACCTTGTCCTTTTAAAAGTTTAAAGGACCGTTCAAGCTTATCGCTCAGATTTTCAAACATGATGTTTCTATTAGTAATTAAAGTGGAGCAAAAATAAAAAAATTAATCTTGCTATCCGTTTATAATTTCTGAAGTGACCCCTGAAAAAAAAAAAAAATAAATTGTTTTTGATGGTAACCTTTTTGATAAAATCAGAATAAAGATATGTAATGAGTGTTTTTTTGAAATAGACCCAATAATTAACAAAGTATAACACCATCAAATTAGTCTTTGTAAAAAAGACTTCAACCCTTTTCACGTATCGCAATTATTAAAAAAAGAGGCTTCCCTGCCTCTTTTTTATTTTACATCCTTTCAGGACATTGGATTCCAATAAGAGCCATTGCCCGATATATTACCCTCCCTGTCATTTCTGACAATTGTAACCTGAATATTCTTTGATTTATATTTGGTTCACCCAAGATCGTATATTCGTGATAAAACTGATTAAACTCTTTTACCAGGTCATAACAATAGTTTGCAATTAAGGCCGGACTGTATGTTAGACCAGCCTCTGAAACGATTTCAGGAAATTGAATTATTTTCTTTATCAACTCCAATTCTTTTAGCTCGGGTAATATTTCCGGTATTTGAATCTTCCAATTTACACCGGTTTCATCGGCTTTTCTCAAAACACTTTGAATACGAGCATAGGTATAAAGAATAAATGGGCCTGTATTCCCATTGAAATCAATCGATTCTTCCGGATTGAACATCATTGTTTTACGGGGATCCACTTTTAATATAAAATACTTCAAAGCCCCCATCGCGATCATTCTGTAAATATCTTCCTTTTCGATTTCAGAATATCCGTCAAGTTTCCCAAGTTCTTCAGAGGTTTTTCGGGCTACTTCAATCATTTCTTCTATCAGGTCATCGGCATCCACAACAGTACCTTCCCTCGATTTCATTTTCCCTTGCGGTAATTCAACCATTCCATAAGAAAAATGATACAAATCTTTTCCCCAGTCATACCCCAACTTGTCAAGTAAAACAGATAAAACCTGAAAATGATATATCTGTTCATTTCCAACAACATAAACCATTTGATTTATCCTATAATCTTCAAAACGAAGCTTTGCTGTACCAATATCCTGAGTCATATACACTGATGTACCATCAGAACGAAGCAAAATTTTCTGATCCAATCCTTCTTCTTCAAGATTGGCCCAAACCGATCCATCATCATGTTTTTCAAAAATGCCCTCTTTAACACCCCGGAGGACTTCATCGCGACCAATTAAATAAGTCTCAGATTCGTAATATATTTTGTCAAAATCGACCCCTAAGCTTTTATATGTAACATCGAACCCCTCGTAAACCCATCCATTCATAGTTTTCCAAAGTTCACGTACTTCAGTATCGTTAGCCTCCCACTTGATAAGTATTTCACGAACTGCTTTCATTGAGGGTGCTTCATTTTCAGCTTCTTCTTTGCTTTTACCCTGTCCTATCAATTCGTCAACTTCGCTTTTAAAAAGCTGATTAAATTTCACGTAATATTCACCAACCAGATGATCTCCTTTTTTTCCACTGTTAGCAGGAGTTTCGTTTTTACCCTCGACCATCCATGCATACATCGACTTACAGATATGAACACCACGATCGTTTACAATGTTGGTTTTAATTACCTTTTTCCCATTGGCTTTCAATATTTCTGCAATTGAAAATCCAAGTAAATTATTGCGGATGTGACCCAAATGAAGGGGTTTATTTGTATTTGGAGATGAATATTCAACCATAGCAAGTGGTGAATCTGCTGAAATTACCTTTAATCCAAATTCCGGATTGTTAACAGCTTCCTGTAATTCCCCGATCCAATAGGTCGATGAAATAACCATATTCAAAAAACCTTTTACAACATTGTATTTTGAGATTATTTCAACATTGTTTGTCAGAAATTCTCCAATCTCTGCACCTGTTTGTTCTGGATTTTTTTTAGAAAAACGGGTATATGGAAAAACAACAACCGTCAAATCGCCTTCAAACTCTTTACGAGTCAATTGAATTTGAATGTCATCACTATTAATATCTGAATTATAGATTGTTTGAATGGCTTTAGAAACACCTTGCCTAATCAAAATGTCGATATTCATAACTGTATTCGTTTAAAATGAGGTGCAAATATAACTAATTAGATAAATTAGTAAACCGACAACTTTAAAATGAATGTTTAAAGCAAATCTCAAAATGAGAAATTATCAATTCTATTTCATGAAGAAGTAGGTATCGAACTGAACCTTGCGGGCTTTCCTGAACTTTTGATCGACATTCATATTTTCTTCCCCTTTTACGGTTCCAACTTCTTGAATTTCGCCCAAGGCCTTCACCAATATTCTGTTTTCGGGAATACCCTTTTTCATCAGGAATTTTTTTACATTCTCTACCCTCCGAGCTGAAAGAATATCGTTATGTTCTTTCGTACCCCGAGGATCGGCAAAACCGTAAAGCCGGATGTTCATCATCGGGTTTTCATACATGTATTTAACCACCTTTTGAAGCTCTTCCTCGGCAGGTGCATCTAATTCATAAACATCGGTTTCGAAAAATACTTCCGGTGGTGTTTCCTGTTCGGTGGTAGGCCAAACTGCTTCAGGTGGTTCAGGACATCCAAGGTATTCCATTGGTCCGTATTCTTCGGGGCAATGGTCAACATCGTCAGTTAATCCATCTCCATCGGAGTCTATCGGACAACCATATTCATCGACCACAATACCAAGCTGAGTATCAGGACATAAATCTTTAGGATCAATTACACCATCTCCATCGGTATCAGGGCATCCCTTATATTTGGGAATACCCGGCAAGTCGGGGCAATCATCTATCTTATCCATAATTCCGTCACCATCCCTATCGGGACAGCCATTAAACTGAGGAAGTCCCGGATCATCAGGACAATCGTCAAGATAATCGGGTATACCGTCCTTATCACGATCTTTAGGACACCCAACCTCGTCAACTTCAACTCCAGTCGGGGTATCAGGGCATTCATCCTTATCGTCGGTAACACCATCACGATCCTGATCACCAGAAGAACCAAGTTTAATGAATAAACCGATACGTCCGCCTACGAATTTATCATTTTTACGATCGATGGCCGCTCCATCCAATTCTTCAGTGGTCGCAAAATTGTCATTAACTTCAATAAACAGGCTAACCCTCCGGGTTATTTCATTTTTAAAACCAACGGTAAAATTGAAAGCAACTTCATCGATAAAATGAGTGAAATGATCGCCGCCAAGATCATAACCTGATCCGCTGGAATTTCCTATCCAATAAGCTATACCCATTCCCACATAGGGCTGAAACTTCGAGTATACCGGTAAAATATAATCATTACAGAATTTATAGTTGAAAGAAAGATTCGGAGAGATCAAGTTCCCTTTCACACTAAAAATTTTTGAATCGACAACGCCAGAAAAATTTAAACGATAATATTCCAGACCAAAAATTACGTCTATCGAAGGATTCAGATACCTCGAAAGAGCAACCCCACCCCCATCGTTCCTGCTTTTTAAATTAAAAAATTGATCACCCAATTCACCTTTGTACTGCAATAAAGAATAAGATGGTTTAAGCGCCCAATGAAAGATAGTATCCTGCGCAAAAATATTTTCAGTAAATATCCCCCAGCACAGTGCAAAAAAGAAAAATATTTTGGACGCTTTCCTATACATTATTTTAGTAAAAATGGCTAAAAAACAAATATAATACTTTACGATAAAAACATTTTCAAAAGGCTAAAAATAACGGATGAAATAAAATTGGTTATTTTTGAAACCATGTATGCCGTTATAGATATTGAGACTACTGGTACAAACAATCAAACCGGAAAAATCATTGAAATTGCAATAATCCTTTTCAATGGCCAATTTATTTCTGATTCGTTTGTTTCACTTGTCAACCCCGAATGTTACATTCCAAAATTCATCACTAAAATTACTGGAATATCAAATGAAATGGTAGCCAAAGCACCAAAGTTTTATGAAATAGCAAAACAAATTGTTCAACTAACTTCCAATAAGATATTTATCGCTCACAATGCCAGTTTCGATTACAATTTTATTCGAAAAGAATTTAAGGATCTGGGCTATGATTATATTCGGAAAACGCTTTGTACTGTTGAATTATCACGAAAATTGCTACCGGGACATGCTTCTTATTCCCTTGGTAAACTTTGCAATGATTTGAACATCGAAATCAATGGTCGTCATCGGGCTGAAGGTGACGCGTTAGCGACGGTAGAACTTTTCAAGAAACTTTTAATCAAATACGATATGAAGGAAAAAAGTATTTTCAATTAAAAAGGCCACAATTTCTTATGGCCTTTTTCTGTCTATTCTTTATTTTCTTCCTGTTCTTGAACAATTTCACTCTCTTCAGATTCATCATCAAAATTCAATAATTCTTTCTCCTTCAAAATATTATACCAAGCAATTACTTTCTTGATATCAGAAACATAAACCTTTACATCATCGTAATCGGGTAATAGTAGCTTAAAGAATTTTTTCAAATCTGAAGAAGAAGATTTAGAATCAATAGCTTCAATGGAATTTTCATTATCAGAAATCTTCTTTAAAACGTCCTTTAATGGAATTTCACCTGAATGTGTAAAAATGGCAATATCTTCCAATGAAGTTATTTTACTTGAAGAAAAGGCAGGAAAACGTTTCCCTGTAAGCAATGATTCAACAATAACACTTTTATTTCCCTTGGAAACCATTTTGAATAATCCAGGTTGTCCTGAAATAGCTAAAATATCTTTCAACATAAAACAAACTTTAAAATTTTTGCCGAATATACTAAAATTGTTCCCCTGCTAAGGTATGGTTTTAATGAAATTCTACTTTTTTAGATATTCCAATTTTAATCCACCTGCCAGGCTGAACAATGTTCCCAATATCGTAATAACTGACATTCAGTAAATTATTGACACTTCCATAAATTGACCACCCTGAAAAATTACAGGAAATTTTAAGATCATATACAAAAAATGGTTTAAAATTTACAAGCCCTAACGATGCTTTATCTACTATTTTCTCAAATTTTCCATTTCTATCCTGATAAGTAACATGCCAGTTGGCCTGAATGTTTTTCCAGATGGTATGGTTTAGATTTAAATCGAGCCGATGTTTCAGGTAATTTAATGAATAATTGGATATCAGACTGGTTTCTATCTTGTTTTGATTAAGGAATGTATAATCGATCTTTAAGTTTCTTAAAATTGATTGATCCGGAAAAAATCTTTCAAAATCGGTATTTACAGATAATTCTAAACCCGCTGAATTTAATTTGGTATAATTTGTCGTTTTCCATTTATCTTCCAGATTTGCTTTAACCCAATCGATCATATTTTTACCCTGAGAATAAAACCCTGTAACTGAAAATTTAAGAAAATCGTTTTTATTTTGAAACCCTAATTCATATCCTACTGCCTCTTCGGGCAACAAATAGGGATTTCCTTCAATTGAAGGCCCACAATAATATAAATCGGTATAGGTTGGCATTCGCATCGTTTTATTTACCGACGCAAATAGCGAGGAGGCATTCGATAATTGATAACTAAAATCAATCCCCGGATAAATAAACCACTTGAAATTAAGGTCACTATTTCGGGTAAAGTTTATTCCTGCATTGATTGTAAGATTTGAAAAATACCTTTTGTGCCCTATAAATGAGGAGAAGTTTGAACGAGAATGGAAGTGATTAAGTGAAATTGTATCATTTATAGGACTTTGGACAGGATTCTCTGACAATTCGCCGAGGTTATTACTCCAAATCGATTCCGTACGTGTATCAAACCCTATCGAAGTAATCCCTTTCTCTCCGTGGAAATAACTCATAAGGACATTTGAACCCCAAACATCAGTCGTATGATAATTACTATTTCGCTCAGGATTTAATCTGAACAAGTTAAACCTATCATTGCTCCTTCTGAAGTAAATCTTTGGTTCGACATGAATATTTTTCAACGTGGTTTTAAAAGATAATGAAGAAAATGTTGTTTGTATTGCCTCATACTGATCGGGGTATTTAGCTGAATAAAAACTATTTGCACCAAAGCCTTTATCTGAATATCCCACCTGTAAGAAAGTTTCAGTTTGTCCACTGCTTAAGATCCCATGATAATAGATATCCGAAATTCTATAATCGGTGTTACTTGCATATCCAACTGAAGAAGAATTATTTGCAGAAATAAACTGTGTTAACTTTCCAGTTTTTAACGCTGCTGAAAGTTTTTCAGAATAGGTTGAATATTGTCCACCTTCAATTCCTGCTTGGATAAATGAATTATCAGAAGTTTTTGTAATAAAATTGATAGCCCCGCCAAAAGCTCCGGGACCGAATTTCCAGGAACCAGGTCCTTTTAAAATTTCAATATGATCAATTGCCGAAAGGTCAAGAGGAAGGTTTAAATTGTGGTGTCCGGTTTGAGGGTCGGTGATATTGACACCATTTAGTAAGATTAATACTTGGTCGAAAGAACTACCTCTGATCGAGATATCGGCTTGAATTCCGTTTATTCCTCGTTGCCTAATATCAATGTTCGAGGCATATTCAAGCAATTCATTTACTGATGAGATCGCCGCTTGCTCAATTTCTTTTTGAGTTATGGTGACTACTACCCTACTGATATTAGAGTAAGTTTCAGTTGGATGTTCCGTCGAAATATTTACCTCTTCCAAGTCGATATTCCTGATTACTGAAGTAGAGTCAACGTTAGCTGCTGAAGCTTCCGGAATAGCGAACTTTAAATAAGCAACCATTAGAAATCCAATTTTTACTACCCGCTTCAAGCTGTTAAATACTGCATACCGTTTGTTATTCCATCGGCGGAAAACAGTAAGATCAGAACCATTTTTCGTTTTCTGTTTCATATTTATAAATTAAAGAATCGTGAGCAAATATACTCCTGTTTTGAACTTTTCTGCCATTTGTTCTCCCCTTCAATATATTCTTTACGTTGTTATTAAATATTTATTTCACCTCAACAAGTCATTAACAGCAAGGGTTTAAACTCTATTGATTTAAATAATTCATTGATTTTCAATCAGTGATAATAAATATTGAATTGTTTTATTTCAATTTTCTTCTTAAATTATACTAGAAATAAGTTTTGGTTTATTAATTAATTCTTAATCACAACAAATTTTTCTATAAAAGACATTTTTGTCTTTATTTATTTCTATATTTGTAACGTATTTAACAACCAAAACCAATAGACTATGTCAACAGTTCAATTTAACCAGAAATTACTAGGCTTAGAGAATAATCTGAAGTATTATGCTTTAAGCCTTACATCAGACAGAGACAGAGCATTTGATTTACTACAGGAAACTTTTCTCAAGGCATTAACATATCAGGACAAATTTTCTGAAAACACCAACTTTAAAGCATGGGTTTATACCATAATGAAAAATACGTTCATCAATGATTATCGTAAAGCTTCAAAATCGAGAAATAGTTTAAGTGGATCAAATAGCGAATTCCACATTAAAATTGCTAAAGATCAAGTTTATCCATCAGCTGATTCATTTTATTCAACGAATGAAATTGAAAAAAGCATCTCAGCCTTAGAAGATGAATACCGTATTCCATTCCAAATGTTTCTCGATGGTTATAAATACAAGGAAATTGCAGAAAAATTGGAATTGCCGCTTGGAACAGTAAAAAGCAGAATTTTCTTTACAAGGAAGAAGTTAACCTATACTTTAAGGGATTTCGTAAAATAATAAATAAAATTAATGTTCGTTATTAAAGTCTCTGGTTACAGAGACTTTTTTTTGTTTGAACCGGGAACTGTTGGTTTTTAATTTTTTAATTATTTTTACACAAAATATGATACAATGAAAAGGTTTTGGGTGACCCTTTGTTTGTTTTTTTGTCTTTTTTCTTCCTGGAGCCAAAGTCCTATTAATTTGGGAATTAAATTTGGAACGAACAGCTCATCGTTGATAGCCAATTTCGATGAGTTTTTCGATCAAAGCGAAATAAACAAATTCTTTGCTGGTGCTTTTGTCCGCGTTAACCTCGGAAAATTATATTTTCAACCAGAAGTTTACTTTAACACTAAAGGAGGAATACTTACCTCTTTCAATTCAGCATCAACAATTCCCACCAATATCTCAGAATTATTTAATTATCAAACAATTGACATACCAATTCTGCTTGGACTGAAAATAATTAACAAGCCAGAGTTCAACTTAAGAGTTCATGCCGGGCCAGTTTTGTCGTATGTAACTTCTGATCCTATCATCAAGGAATTAAAAGATTTAAATATTGACGAATTAAAAGACAACTATATTGGAGTTCAAGCTGGAGTTGGAATTGACTTATGGTTTTTAACCATTGATGCCCGGGTTGAAAATAGTTTCAATATTTTTATCGACAATAGTACCTACTCAGCAGCCAACAGAGTTTATTTACTTTCTGCAGGAATTAAACTTTTCTGATTACCATCTCTATTGATTTGACGTATAATTTGTTCAACAACATTTTATGAACATTGTTAACAAATAGTTGTTTCAATAAGGTTAATGTTCCAATTCCAAATTCTTTCATCTGTTATCATTTAAAAAATTCTACTTTTGCGCGACTTAAAACAAGGAGGATAATGTTAATAAGAAATATAGCTATAATTGCGCATGTTGATCATGGCAAAACGACACTGGTTGATAAGATGTTAATGGCCGGAAAACTTTTCAAAGACTATGAACGTCCCGGTGAATTGATCATGGACAACAACGATTTGGAACGCGAACGTGGTATTACTATTCTAGCCAAAAATGTTTCGGTCAAATACAAAGATTACAAGATTAATATTATTGACACTCCTGGCCATGCTGATTTTGGTGGAGAAGTAGAGCGGGTTCTAAATATGGCCGATGGTGTTCTTTTATTGGTTGATGCCTTTGAAGGACCTATGCCGCAAACACGTTTTGTTCTTCAAAAAGCGATTCAGTTAGGTTTGAAAGCTATTGTTGTAATAAATAAAGTAGATAAGCCCAATTGCCGTCCTGAGGATGTTCACGAATTGGTTTTTGATTTGATGTACAGTTTAAACGCATCAGAGAATCAGCTTAATTTTCATACTGTATACGGATCGGCAAAAGAAGGTTGGATGTCTGATAACTGGAACAATAAAACCAACGATATTACCATATTACTCGATTCAATTATCGAACATATCCCCGAACCAAAAATAGACAAGGGAACAACCCAAATGCTGATTACGTCAATTGTATATTCTCCTTATCTGGGACGAATTGCAGTAGGAAAAGTACACCGGGGCGAACTCAAAGAAGGGCAAATGGTCAGTTTATGCCACAGGGATGGTTCAATTGTACGAACACGTATTAAGGAATTAAATCTTTTTGAAGGTTTGGGAAGAATCAGTGTCCCATCTGTTGCGGCTGGTGATATTTGTGCACTGGTCGGAATCGATCAATTTGATATCGGCGATACCATTGCAGATATTGATAATCCGGAACCCCTCCCTCCTATCAAAATTGATGAACCGACCATGAGCATGTTGTTCACAATTAACAATTCTCCATTTTATGGAAAGGATGGTAAGTATGTTACTTCACGCCATATCTATGATAGGTTACAGAAAGAGTTGGAGAAAAATCTGGCACTTAAGGTGGAAGAGACTTCGAACGCCGATTCATGGATTGTATTTGGAAGAGGTGTTTTACATTTATCGGTACTCATTGAAACCATGCGCCGCGAAGGTTTCGAATTGCAGGTTGGACAACCACAGGTAATTATAAAAGAGATTGATGGTGTTAAGTGCGAACCTATTGAAGAGCTGAATGTTGATGTTTTAGAAGACTATTCCGGAAGGGTAATCGAAATGGTATCGCGCCGTAAAGGTGAGATGCTTTCGATGGAAAGAAATGGTGATCGGACGCTACTTGTATTTCAAATCCCATCGAGAGGTATTATCGGACTTAGAAATAGTGTATTGACGGCTACTGCCGGTGAGGCTATCATGTCGCACAGGTTTATAGAATTCCAACCGTATAAGGGTGATATTGAAAGAAGAACTAACGGATCGCTTGTAAGTCTTGAGACAGGTAGCGCTATTGCTTATGCCCTTGATAAACTACAAGATAGAGGAAAATTCTTCGTAAATCCAGGTGATGATGTTTATGAAGGAATGGTCGTTGGCGAAAACAGTCGTGACGAAGATTTAACTTTAAATGTTACTAAAATGAAAAAGTTAAGTAACATGCGTGCTTCAGGCTCTGATGATAAAGTTAGATTAGCTCCTCCCATCATTTTCACACTTGAAGAAGCGCTTGAATACATTCAAAATGATGAATACGTTGAAGTTACTCCAAAAACAATCCGTATACGGAAAATATTACTTAAGGAAATGGATAGAAAACGAAATAAAAAGTAAAAAAAGAAATCCGGTCAGCAATGATCGGATTTTTTTTGATTTTAAATTTCAATTGCCCCTTCATAGACAAGTGTAGCCGGCCCCTTGAGCCACACGTCTGAAAATTGATTACTAAAGTGCTTAAAGCGAACTCTCAATTGACCTCCTTTAGCCGTAATATTATATTCACCTTCTTCTCTATTCTGTTTAACTGCCGCACTCAATGCAGAAGCAGTAATTCCAGTACCACATGCCAATGTTTCAGCTTCAACCCCACGTTCATAAGTATATACTGCGAGATGATCATTTTCAATCATCACAAAATTAATATTGGAGCCTTCAGGTTGAAACCTTTTATCGAATCGTAGTTGCCTTCCGTCATTGTTAACATCAATCGCCTTTAAATCATCAACAAATCTAACAAAATGAGGAACACCGGTATTCAGAAAGTATCCATCGGAAAATTTCTCAATTTTTTTCACATCAATCATGTGTAAATCGACCAACCCCTCAGCATCAATTTTGGCTTCGTGTATGCCATCGGATGCAAGAAATCGTGCCGTTGTATCAATTAAACCCATTTTGCGGGCAAATGCCACGATACAACGTCCTCCATTCCCGCACATACTGGCCTCTTTCCCGTCGAGATTAAAAAAGACCATTCTGAAGTCGAAACCATCAACTTCTTCCAACAAAATCAATCCATCTGCACCTATTCCAAAACGCCGGTGACATAGAAATTCAATTAATTTATCGTTTTTCGAATCAAAAACTTTTTTACGATTGTCAATCACGATGAAGTCATTACCTGCTCCCTGAAACTTATAAAAATGTAGGTTCATATATCTGAAATAAACGTTTACTAAAAAGAAAACAATTCTTAACCCTTAATGGTCAATGCGGTTAAAATATGTTAAACATATTATGCCATATTGACACATTAAAACTATCGGAATTATTTTTGCGTTACTTGTATAAACAAAGATAAGTAATCTAAAAAAGTATAATTGCCATGAAGAAATTTCAAAACTTAATTTTTGCAATAATTCTTGCAGTTGTTGGAGGTTTCACCTCTATTTTGGTTTATACCAATTATTTTGAAAAGCCGAAAATTGTAACAGTAACTGAACCTAAAGCTGTTCAGTATGCCAGTTTCAACCCCGAAACGAATAGTCCTGATCTTACTTTTGCCGCCGAAAATTCGGTAAAAGCGGTTGTAAATATTCAAACAAAATTCAAACAAAACAACTATTCAAGTGGTAACCCGGTTTTTGATTTTTTCTTTGGAAACCCTTATCAAAACCAGGAACCACAATTTCAACAAGCTACAGGTTCAGGGGTAATCATTTCGCCAGATGGATATATTGTAACCAACAACCATGTTATTGAGTCGGCGAATTCTATAACAGTTACTTTGCACGATAATCGTGAATTTGAAGCAAAATTGATTGGTACCGATCCTTCAACAGACATTGCGCTGCTTAAAGTAAATGAAGCGAATCTGCCTACCCTTTCCTGGGGTAATTCTGAAAATTTAAAACTAGGAGAATGGGTTTTAGCAGTTGGAAATCCGTTTAATTTAAATTCAACAGTTACAGCTGGCATCGTAAGCGCAAAATCACGAGGAATAGGAATCATTGGAGCCCAACTTCCTATTGAATCATTTATTCAAACCGATGCCGCAGTAAATCCGGGAAACAGTGGCGGAGCGCTCGTCAACACAAGAGGTGAATTGGTTGGTATAAACACAGCTATTGCCTCACGTACTGGTTCTTACAGCGGATATTCTTTTGCTATTCCAGTAAGTATTGTCAAAAAAGTGGTCGACGATCTGAAACAATATGGCGAAGTACAGAGAGCCTTACTGGGTGTTCGTATTCAGAACGTAAATGCTGAACTTGCCAAGGAATTCGATCTTGAAGATAAATTCGGGGTGTATATAGCCGGTATCGAAGAAGATGGTGCCGCTCAAGCTGCCGGATTAAAAGAGGGCGATGTCATTGTGTCAATTAATGGAACAACTGTAAAAACATCGAGTGAATTGCAGGAACAAATAGGCAAACACCGTCCGGGCGATGTTGTGAATGTGTTAATAAAAAGGGATAACAAGGAGAAACATTTCAGTGTCACATTACGTAACACGAGCGGCGGTACAGGAGTGGTCAAAGACAATTCGTCGGTAATGGGTGCCGAACTTGAAAAAGTTAGTGATACTGTTAAAGAAAGATTAAATATCCGTAACGGACTAAAAATAAAGGATCTTGGAAATGGCAAATTCAAAGATGCAGGCATTCGTGAAGGTTTCATAATCACAGGTGTAAACAAAAACCCCGTTGCAAGTATTGATGAGATACGTGAGATTTTCAAAAAATCGAGCGGAGGTGTATTAGTAGAAGGAATATATCCCAATGGTGAGAAAGCATATTATGTTTTTGGTCTGGAATAGAACAAAAGTAGCACTCTCCTTGTCTTAAAGATTATGATTTGAATAAGTAAGTTGAAAGTTATATATTTGCGCGATTTTTCAAGGAGAGCTCATGAGACAATTAAAGATCACAAAATCTATTACTAATCGGGAAAGTGCTTCATTAGACAAGTATCTGCAGGAGATTGGTAAGGAAGAATTAATTACCGTAGAAGAAGAGGTAGAACTGGCCCAACGAATCAAAAAAGGCGATCACGCTGCATTGGAAAAGTTGACCAGAGCGAACCTTCGTTTCGTGGTTTCAGTAGCTAAACAATATCAGAATCAAGGCTTGAGCCTACCTGACCTTATCAATGAAGGCAATTTAGGTCTGATAAAAGCGGCTGAGAAATTTGACGAAACACGCGGTTTTAAATTCATCTCGTATGCTGTATGGTGGATCCGCCAATCCATTCTTCAGGCGCTGGCTGAGCAATCACGTATCGTTCGTTTGCCTTTGAACCAAGTAGGTTCGTTAAACAAAATCAACAAGGCATTTTCAAAATTCGAACAAGAACATGAACGGAAGCCATCACCAGAGGAACTGGCCGAATCACTCGAACTCCCTGCCGAAAAAGTGGCCGATACGTTAAAAGTATCGGGCCGTCACATTTCAGTTGACGCCCCCTTTGTCGATGGTGAAGACAACAGCCTGCTTGATGTACTACCTAACTCCGACTCTCCAAATGCTGACAAAAAGTTGATGATGGAATCGCTTTCACGCGAAATTGACAGGTCGCTAGCGACCCTCACCGAACGCGAGAGTGATATTATCCGCCTCTTTTTTGGCATTGGGTGTCAGGAAATGACCCTGGAAGAGATTGGTGAACGCTTTGGATTAACCCGTGAAAGGGTTCGTCAAATCAAAGAAAAAGCCATTCGCAGGTTACGTCACACATCCCGTAGTAAATTGTTGAAATCGTATCTTGGATAATATTCATCTAAAGATAAAACTGAACCGATGCAAGAAATGTTGCATCGGTTTTTTTTTGTTTCTTTTCCCTCCGTATTTATTTTTCATGCCTTTTTTGACATTCACTTAACATTGTGAATAAAATACTGGAAACTTTTATTTTACCCGGCCTGAATTTCTTACAATAAACCGTAATTTCAACATCAATAAACCTAATAGATAACATCATGTTAAACATTCCTGTCATAACGGTATCGGGTAAATCGCTTGCTTTAGCTTTTGAAACAGCGATTGTTAGTTTGTATGAGAAAGGTATCCGTTTTAAAACACAATATGACAAACCCGGAGATCCTGAAAGTATCGATTGCACCCTAAACCTCACAATCGAAGAGCCTGAAAGTGAGCCAATGATCCACATGGCTTTTCCTTCAGGAATTGAACAGCTCAAAGAGTATGTCATGGAATTAAAAGGAATGAAAGACCACTGGGTAAGAAACTCAAACGATGCGAATGATACCCGCTGGGAATACACCTACCACGGACGCCTTGCCAAATATGGCATTTGGATGGAAAAGGTTGGTAACAATTCAGTAGAAACCGGACCGTTCAACGTTGACCAAATTGATGGAGTGATCAAGAAGTTAAGTGAACAACCTTTTACCCGTCAGGCTCAAATGATTACATGGATGCCTAATCTTGATCTTGAATGTTTTGACCCGCCATGCCTACAGTCATTGTGGTACCGGATGCTGGAAGATGAACAGGGCATTTATTGGTTAAACTGTAACATTCGTTTCAGGAGTAACGATGCCTGGGGAGCAAGTTTCATGAATATGTTCGGGTTTATTCAGTTCAACAAAGAGGTCATTGCAGCCGGTATTACAGAACGTACAGGAAAAGAGGTCAGACTTGGGCGTATGAACTGGCAAGCCGATTCATATCATATTTACGGACGAGATATTGAACAAGCACGCGAAATGCTTATCAACAGAATTGATGAATTGAACATTGAAGAACGAACATTTAATTTCACGGATGACTTCATTAAAGAGATGTACGATGGCGCTGAACCCGGAATTTTAGAAAAAATAAAAAAATACGATTCTTCACATTAAATATCGGGTTGACAGCAAGTTCATAAACAAAAAAACAGATAATTCATCTATCTTTGTCCCAATATTGGATCATGGGAAGAATAATGGCAATTGATTATGGCAGGAAACGTGTAGGATTGGCAATAACCGATCCGTTACAAATGATTGCAAATAAGCTGACAACCGTTAGCGCCCATTCAATTTTCGATTTTCTTACCGAATACTTTGCAAAAGAAACAATAGATTGTGTCGTGGTTGGTTACCCTAAAACGTTGATGGATGAACCATCTGAATCTATCCGCTACATCAATCCATTTTTAAAACAATTTGAAAAAAAGTTCCCTTCCATTAAACTTGAACTGGTAGATGAACGTTATACATCGAAAATTGCCTTTCAAACCATGATTGATGCAGGTTTGAAGAAGAAACAGAGACAAAATAAGGAGTTAGTTGATGCTGTAAGTGCCACAATTATCCTTCAATTTTATTTGGAACAAAAACGAAATAGATTTATATAGCATGATTTTACCTGTTACCGCCTACGGCGATCCGCTTTTACGAAAAGTAGCAAAAAATATTGATAAAGATTATGAAGGTCTTTCAGATGTGATTGACAATATGTTTGAAACCATGCATAACGCTGATGGCGTTGGGTTGGCTGCCCCACAAATTGGTTTGTCTATCCGTATTTTTGTTGTTGATGCATCACCTGCTGCATCAGACGAAGAGCCTGAATTGGCCGATTTCAAAAAAGTGTTTATCAACCCAACCATTGTTTCAACTTCAGGCGAACCCTGGGCTTTCGAAGAAGGATGCCTAAGCCTTCCCAATATCCGAGAAGATGTTCTGAGACCTGAAGAGGTCGTTATTCACTACTTTGATGAAAATTGGGTAGAGAGAACCGAAAAATACAACAGTTACCCGGCACGAATAATCCAACACGAATATGACCATTTGGATGGGAAGTTATTTATCGATTATATCTCCCCTTTAAGAAAGCGCTTATTGAAAAGTAAATTGATGGCTATTTCTAAAGGTAAATCGAATGCTGCATATAAAATAAGTCAGGTGAAGTAGGTTCATAAATAAAAACAGCCTCTTTGTCAAACAAATTCATCGGTTGCTAAAAAATATTTAGTAACCTTTTTATTTTTGGTTTCAATCCCTTAATTTTATTGTGGATATGAAACCCCAAACCTCCATATTCAATAGTTTCCCGTTTGTTCGATTCACCCTAGCATTCATCACGGGCATCATTATCAGAAATAGTTTTGATAATGTTCGACTCGTATTTATAATCCCCGCCGTATTACCGATCATCGTTACTACTCTATTTCTTTTCAAGGCAAAGAATTCATTTCAAATCAACCGGATCTTTAGCTTTTCAGTGTTTTTATCCTTTATCTGTGCCGGCTTTTTGTATACCCATTTCTATTCAGTATCCTTGTTCGATGAAGATATTCCTGATCAGGGATCTTACTCAGGAATAATCCTCGAAAAGGCTCCATCGAAAAACGATCGATTCAAATACACGCTCAAACTCGATTGTGTTAAAAGAAATGACTCATTAAAATACGTTAAAGAAAAGATCATACTCTATAACTCAGATTCTCTTTCAAACATTGAAATTGAACCTGGTAAACGGGTATTGTTTCAATCCAGGCTTTTCGAAATTACCCAAAGCAATAACCCTGGAGAATTTGATTTTAAAAGCTACATGAAAAACAAAGGGATACGGTACCAAACATTCATAAATGGTGGAATCGTATTTACTGAATCAGAAGAGCTTAACCTGAAAACCAGCGCTCTTAACCTCAGGACAAAAATGATGAGAATGTATCGTAATGCAGGCATCAACGGTGACGAATATGCCGTATTATGTGCCCTTACCTTAGGAGATCAAAATTACATATCGAACGAAGTAAAAAGTTCTTTTTCATCATCGGGAGCCATGCATGTATTATCGGTATCGGGACTACATGTAGGTATTATCTTTTTGATACTTAGCTTTCTGTTAAAACCATTGAATAAAAGCAAACAACTGAAATTGCTAAAAATCATGATTCTTTTGATTTTTCTTTGGTTTTATGCATTTATCTCAGGGCTGTCACCTTCGGTACTACGATCGTGCAGTATGTTTTCTTTTATTGTGATCGGAGAAAATCTTCAACGACGAACCAATACGTATAATACATTGGCTGTCTCTGCTTTTGTATTAATGTTAATAAACCCTTTACTTGTCTATGATGTAGGTTTTCAATTGTCGTATATGGCCGTAATCAGCATTGTATTCTACCAGCCCAAATTTGCAGCACTCGTTAAAACTGAGAATAAAATTTTAAAATATCTGTGGGATTTAGTAACGGTCTCACTTGCGGCCCAACTTGGAACAACCCCCATCAGTATTTTTTATTTTCACCAGTTCCCAACTTACTTTTTAATCAGCAATTTTGTTGTAGTTCCAATGGCTGCCCTAATCTTGTATGGAGGTATGCTCTTCTTTGCCTTTTCATTTATCCCTTTTATCAGCAATTGGTTGGCCTTCCTTTTAAAATATATGACATGGTTTTTGAATCATTCCGTGCAAAGAATTGAACTTCTGCCAGGTTCTGTCATTGAAGGATTATGGATTTCGGGCTTCACAATGATGTTATTGTTCAGCTTGATATTTTTCTCTACCGTTTTTGCTATTCGAAAAAAAGGCATTTACCTCAATATCTCATTATCATTATTGCTCATATTGTTAGGCATTGACACAAAAAACGAAATCACCAGTAATAATCAAAAATTAATTTTAATCTACAACAATAAGGAACCTCTCATAAGTTTCGTCGAAGGGAAAAACCATTATTACTATTCAACCACAAATGAAATCAACAAGTATTCATTGGCAACATTGAAAAATGTATCCGAAAATTTGAGGACATCGTTCCCTGAAAGAATTGAAACAACAGATTCCATACGATTTAAAACAGGTAAGGAGTATATTTATTTCGATGGTAATTTAATCAAACTTGAAAACAAATTTTCTAAAAGTCACTATTCAGATATTGAATTCGATCTGATTTACAACCTATCAGAATCTTCTGTGACAATATCAAAAGACTTCATAAACAGAACCAGCAATAATATGAAAGAGAATTTTATAAACGGACAAACCTACTTCTTAAAAAATGACGGAGCCTTCGTTCTATTTTTGCAATAATCTTTAATAAATTAGTAGCTTAATTGAAAAAAAACAAAAAAACCAGTTCATTATTCTTGAATTTTGAACTTAGAATGACATACTTTGCGCAAATTTTTGAAAAGGGAAAATAATGAAAATAGTTATTGCCGGAGCTGGTGAAGTTGGGACACATCTTGCTAAGATGCTAAGTAAAGAAAATCATGAAATTATCCTTATTGATGAGGATGAAGAAAAGCTTGAGAAACTATCAAACCAGTTTGACCTGCTCACTGTTTGCGGAGCACCAAACTCAATAAACGATTTGAAAGAAAGTGGTATTTCAAAAACTGATCTTTTTATTGCTGTAACACCTTTTGAATCGAAAAATGTACTTTCCTGTATTTTAGCTAAAGATCTGGGGGCAAAAAAAACCTTGGCAAGGATAAATAATGCGGAATATCTCAAAAAAATAAACAAAGGTAAATTCGTCGAGCTGGGAGTTGATGAACTTATTTATCCTGAGACTCTTGCAGCCAATGAGATTCTAGCTTCTGTGAAACAGCCAAGCGCCCGTGTAACCCACGATTTCTCTGAAGGAAAACTTATGCTTTCTGGTATTAAGATCAGGGAAAATGCACCACTCGTCAATAAACCACTCAATGATAATGGAGTTTTTTCAGATGACTTTAGGGCTGTTGCCATTACTCGCGGTAATCAAACAATTATTCCGCAAGGAACAGATATGATTTTACCTGAAGATATTGTCTATTTTATTACAACCCCTTCTGCCATACGTAATTTGTATGAGAAAGCCGGAAAAACATTTTTCGAGGTTAAAAACATCATGTTTTTAGGAGGTAGCCGTATTGCGCAAAAAACAGCAGAAAAACTCAGTGAACAATTCAATATCAAAATTATTGATTCTAATAAAGAAAGGTGCCAACAAATTGCCGACAAACTAAGTAATGTATTGGTAATAAACGGTGATGGACGAAACCTGGAATTATTGAAAGAAGAGGGTATTGAAAAGATGGATGCGTTTGTTGCGGTAACCGGTAATTCAGAAACCAACATACTTACCTGCCAATTGGCAAAAAAGATGGGAGTCAAAAGAACCATTGCAGAAGTTGAAAATATTGATTTTATCACACTGGCTGAAGAGATGGGAATTGGGAGTGTTATCAACAAAAAATTTATCGCTGCAAGTTTTATTTACAGATTCTCGATGCGATCAGAAATATCAAACGTCAAATGTTTGAGTTCTACCGAAGCTGAAGCAGTTGAAGTAATTGCTAAACCAGGTTCAAAAGTAACAAAACACCAAGTAATGGATCTCAATTTCCCGTCGGATGCTAAAATTGGTGGACTTATCAGGGGCGATCATGGCTTTATTGTTAAAGGTGACACGCAAATAAAAGCAGGTGATAAAGTCGTTGTTTTTGCATTACCCTCCGCTCTCAAAAAAATTGACATTTTTTTTAAATAGCACCCATGTTTAACCTCAAAATTGTCACCCGTACTCTGGGTTCTTTACTAATCGGAGAAGGCATTTTTATGTTATTGGCCTTGATAATTTCCTTAATTTACCGAGAGGGCGATTCTGTTGATTTTATATATTCCTCACTAATTACAGTATCCTCAGGGCTCTTCCTACTACTTATTTCTCGCAAGGCTTCACCAAAAATTGGAAAAAGAGAAGGCTATGTTATTGTAAGTCTTGTTTGGGTATTGTTTTCTGTTTTTGGAAGTTTACCTTTTCTTATAAGTGGTTCAATTCCAAGACTTCACGACGCTTTTTTTGAAACCATGTCGGGTTTCACCACTACCGGAGCATCAATTTTAGACAATATTGAAGAATTATCACATGGTATTTTATTTTGGAGAAGTTTGATTCAATGGTTGGGAGGCATGGGTATTGTAGTTCTTTCTCTCGCAATTTTACCAGCATTTGGTATTGGAGGCATGTCTCTTTTTGCAGCTGAGTCACCAGGTATTACGCCAGAAAAAGTAAATCCAAAAATAAAAGATACAGCCAAGATACTTTGGAATATGTATCTGATATTTACAGCTGCAGAAACCATCATGCTCTTATTTGGAGGAATGAATTTATTTGATTCAGTCTGCCATTCTTTCACGACCATGGCAACTGGTGGTTACTCAACTAAACAAGCCAACATTGCATACTGGAATTCTCCTTACATTCATTACGTGATCATCTTTTTTATGATACTGGCTGGAACAAACTTCTCGCTCTCCTATTTTGCTATTTCCGGATCGCCTAAAAAGATGTTTAAAAACGAGGAACTCAAGTTTTATCTTATATTCATACTCCTGTTTACCTCAATTATTACAATAGGACTATTGATAACCGATCATAATGGAATAGAAGAATCTTTTCGCAATGCTTTATTTCAGGTTGCTTCAATTATTACGACCACTGGTTATGTAACCGACGATTACTTATTATGGCATCCTTTTTTAATTTATATTCTTTTTATGTTATTTTTTGTTGGGGGCTCAACAGGTTCAACAGGTGGTGGAATAAAAGTCATGCGAATTGTTTTGCTCCTCAAAAACAGTTATTACGAGCTCAGAAGATTAATTCATCCAAACGCCATTATACCTGTTCGTTTTAACAATCGGTCGGTAAACAATCAGACCATTTCGAATGTGCTTGCCTTTTTCTTCTTCTATGTAACAGCTTTCTTTATCAGCAGTATCATTTTCATGCTTTTTGTTGATGACTATGAAACGTCGATTGGCGCTGTTGCTACATGTTTAGGAAATATTGGACCGGGGCTCGGATCGGTTGGACCTGTCTGTAGTTTCAGCCACATTGCCCCTGCCGGAAAGTGGTTTCTCTCTTTTATGATGATGCTCGGCCGACTTGAACTATTCACAGTTCTAGTAATTTTTTCACCTGCCTTTTGGAAACGTTGATCAGTCGCAATATTTACTTAATTTTGTTTGCCACCAACAAATAAAATTATGCTTATACGTCTGTATGAAGAAAACATCGATCAGCGTAAGATCAACCAGATCATCGATGTTTTAAAAAATGGCGGAATAATTATCTATCCAACGGATACCGTTTATAGTATGGGTTGCGATATCATGAATCAAAAAGCGGTAGAAAAAGTTGCAAAAATCAAGGGAATTCAGATCGAAAAAACAAGATTCTCATTTATTTGTCACGATTTAAGCCACCTCTCCGACTATACCAAACCAATATCCAATAATGTATTCAAATTAATGCGCCGCAATTTACCCGGACCATTTACCTTCATACTTGAAGCAAATACAAATGTTCCCCGCTATTTTAAAGGCAAAAAGAAAACGGTGGGAATTCGTGTTCCCAACAATAACATCATCCGTGAAATAGTGAAGGAGCTTGGCAACCCGATATTTTCAAGTTCAGTACACGATACCGATGAAATTCTTGCTTACACAACCGATCCTGAATTGATCCATGAAGAATGGGAAAACCGTGTAGACATTGTCATCGACGGGGGATTTGGCGACAACGAGATTTCAACCATAGTTGATTGTACCGGGGATGAAATTGAGATTATTCGTGAAGGAAAAGGTGAACTAATTTGGTAAAACTTTCTTCTGTTCTTCTTAAAATGTTATTTTTGTCGCTGAAATTTTAGTCAGGTTTCTTCTCTAAAATTTCTTTATAAAATTGTACGGGGTATAGCGCAGTTGGTAGCGTGCGTCGTTCGGGACGACGAGGTCGGGCGTTCGAGTCGCCCTACCCCGACTTAAAAAGCTAATAAGTCCAAAAATGACTTATTAGCTTTTTTTATATTCTGACCATGCAGAATTGTTCATGAAAAACACAAATTTAATTCTTAATACGCATATTAAAAATGATTTATTTGTATATTATAGATATTTTTAGTTTCTTTGTCGTAAAACAATATTAAAAAATAGATTATGGATATAAATAAAGAGATTGGTAGAAGGATTTCATTATTAAGAAATAAATATCTTAAAATGAGCCAGAAAGAATTTGGTGAAAAACTTGATATGGAACAAGAGAATATTTCACGAATGGAAAATGGGATTACTTGTCCGACGATCGCAACGATAATTAAATTGCATAATCTATTCAATATAGACATAAAATGGCTCATAACCGGTATTAAATCATCTGAAGATGAAATAATTTTAGATATTGATAATGAGGAAGAAGCATTTGATATCATAAAAAAAGGAACTGAAATATCTTATGAAAATCTTATGAAAATTTATAATGAACTGATGAAAGAAAATAACGAATTGAAAACAAAGTATATTAAACTTATGGAATTACACTATAATGCCGGATAAACATTTGTATCTGAAGAAGACATTTAAATCAATTTCAAACTGAAATTCAAAAAAGAAAACTCAATGTGAACGAAGTGAACATAGGTTTTTAGATTGAATCACCCCCATAAATTCACCAAAGGTAAATCCTGTCAACCCGACAATTATTAAAATAGAAAGCTTGCAAATCAATTGATATGCAAGCTTTCTATTTTTGGATTAAACCAGATGCTTGATAGTTTCTTACTTTCCTAATTGAACAACAGTGGCATAAAGCAAGCGATCAACCCCAAATATTCATCTTCTGACTTTTGAGATGTAGCCAGTACCGATTGAGATTCAAAAGCGCTAACACTGATTTGTTTCATCACTTCGTTTTTCTTGATGGTTCGCATGTCAGAGTCAACCCATTTAACCCCAAACTTTTCTTTCGTGAAGGCATACTGAATCTCAAATCGTTCATTTCGAACGGTAAAGCAACAATTTCCATCTTTCCCCGGAACAAAAAATAAAAGATATTTTTCGCCTGAACCGGTGTAAAAAAGTTCCCATGTTTTATAGGCCACATCATCGATAACAACAGGGTTAGATGAAGATAATTGATAGGTGCCAAATTTGGTTTGGCTGTCTCCGGAAAGAATTACAGAATCTGCATTGACTAATTTTGCTGTCATCGTAAAAACAATAATAGCAATAACAATAATGGTGTTTTTCATGACTTTAATCTTTTAATGGCTATTAATAATGTTACAAACCATAAGTCGTTTAAAATCGTGAAGTGTTACACTTTTTTTCCGTAAATCGAGGGAAATGGGTGAAACGATCTTTATTACCGGTAAATCAATTATTTTTTATTTGATTCCATAATGTGATCCAATAATGTTTGAAAACAAACCGATCGGTAATATTTTTTTCAAAGTACACGCCAATTTTTGTTCAAACGAAGCCACAATGTATCGGTTACATGGATTCTTTTTATCTACAATTGAACAGATTTTACGGGCCATGATTTCCGGATCCCAACCGCCGGTTTCGTCTTTCCCAATAATGGCAATCGATTTTTTAAATTGTTCCTCATAAGGACCACCAGGAACTACAACATTAATCCGGTTTGCTGTATTGCTAGTATGAAAATCGCCCGGATTAATAACAACTACTTTAATGTTGAATGGTTTCAATTCCATACGTAATGCTTCGCTCAACCCCTCAATAGCAAATTTGCTCGCTGAATAGAATGGCTGAAATGGTAATCCCATCAAGCCACCAATCGAACTGAAATTGATGATGGTACCTCCTCTATTTTTTCTCATAGATGGCAGGGCTGCCTGAAGGATGTGAACCAATCCATTAACATTGGTATTCATCTGCTTTGTAAAAAGTTCAGCTGGTGCCTCTTCAATCGGTCCGCCCAAATGCATACCGGCATTGTTGATCAACACATCGATACGCCCTTCATTCTGGATCACTGTATTGACAGCATTCTGAATTGAGGCAACATTGGTAAGATCCATTTTCAATACTTTCACACGGGGATCGACCTCACAATCGTTTCGAATGGTTCCGTAAACGATGTGCCCGTTTTGAGAAAGCAATTCAGCAGTTTTTCTACCAAACCCTGAAGAAATTCCGGTAACAAGTATTACTTTTTGCATGATCAAAAAAAATTCCTGCTATCTGTAAGCAGGAATTGAAGAAACAATATCTAATTTTTTTGCTACCTGTGATATTTTATCAACAGCTTCATCTATTTGCTTGTATGTATGTGTTGCCATCAATGAAAACCGTATAAGACAATCTTCTTTCGGAACAGCAGGACTTACAACCGGGTTGACAAAGACACCTTCTTCCATTAACATCCGGGTTAGTTTCAATGCTTTGATGTCATCGCGAACAAAAAGAGGAATAATTGGAGATTCCGATTTACCGGTATCAAATCCCATTTCATCAAACAGGTTTTTGGCATAATGGGTAATATCCCATAGATGTTGAATCCGTTCGGGTTCACTAACCATAATATCCATAGCAGCCATTACCGATGCTGTTGAAGCAGGGGTCATACTGGCACTGAAAATATAGGTTCGTGAATTGTGTTTGAGAAAATTGATAACCTCTTTATCGGCAGCAATAAAACCACCAAGCGAAGCCAACGATTTTGAGAAGGTTCCCATAATCAGGTCAACATTATTCGTCAAACCAAAATGCGAAGCAACACCTGAACCATTTTTACCTACAACACCCAATGAATGGGCATCGTCGACCATGATTGACGCATTGTATTTTTCAGCCAATCGAACTATTTCAGGCAATTTGGCAATATCGCCTTCCATCGAGAAAATTCCGTCAACAACAATCAGTTTTACCCGATTGGGCTCACACATTTTCAATTTATTCTCTAACGATTGCATATCGTTATGGGCAAACTTCAGTACTTTCCCAAAAGAGAGCCGACTTCCTTCAATAATTGAAGCATGATCGAGTTCGTCCAGAAGCAGATAATCGTTACGACCAGCCAATACTGAAACAACGCCAAGATTTACCTGAAATCCGGTACTGAAACAAAGTGCGGCGTCTTTTCCAACCAAGTCAGCCAATTTCTCTTCCAGCTCAATATGAATATCAAGTGTTCCGTTCAAGAACCTTGATCCGGCACAACCTGTACCATATTTTTCGATGGCTTTAATAGCTGCTTCTTTGATTTTTGGATGGTTGGTGAGGCCAAGGTAACTGTTCGAACCGAACATTAATAACTTTTTACCTTTCATTTCGACAACGGTGTCCTGGTCTGATTCAATCTCCCTAAAATAGGGATATAATCCTGCATCTATAACCTTTTGTGGGGCATCGTACAGTGAAAACTTGTCTCTTAATATTCCCATAGAACTATTCGATTTGTTTGTCAAATTTGCGGTAAATGTATATAAAAAAGTAAAAAATGAAACAATTTCTCTTTTGATTTAACATATTTGGACTTCAAATCCTACTAAAAATTACAATTTTCGGCCCTTTAAAATTCATTTTAAAAAGTCATTAATCAAAAAAAATGATCACATATTTTATTTGTTTTTAATATATTACCAAAAGAATTGTTGCTGATTATATTTGCAGTGAACGCTCAAAGAAGATTCTTTATGAAACCTAAAAAAAATATTTAAAAAAACAAAAGAGACAATCCAGTCTTTTTAATCCACTCTAAATTTTGATTTCAAAACAAAAGATCAAGCCTAATTTTAATCTCTTGGCGATTGTCGGGTAAATGTCGGGTAAATGGAATGAAAAAGTGTTGCATTATCTGACTTTCAATCTTAAACTTGCATAAAAATCAATAATTATGAAACAACCCGATCTTGGAAAGAAAATAGCATTCCTGCGCAGAGAAAAAGGATTAACCCAGGAAGAACTGGTCGATAAATGCAATATTAATGTACGTACCATACAGCGGATCGAATCGGGCGACGTTACCCCTCGCCCACTCACACTCCGTTTGATCCTTGAAGCCCTCGATTACGATTTTGAGATGCTTAACCAGGAGTTGATCACTGAATCTGAAAACCCATCCATGTATTGGCTCAAACAACTACAAAACTTCTTCCTGATTGGGTTCAATCCGGCAAAGAACAGAAGCATCGCGGCAAAGTACCTCCAGTTTGCATGGATTGCCGGACTGATATACTTTATCATCGGTTTTCCCGAATCGGGAATGGAATATTCACAATATTACCATCGCTTCGATCAAGACCTGAATTTTGTCTATACCCTAGTAAAAACAGCTTCGTTTGTAGCCATGGTATTCATGCAGCGCGGATTTATTGTTTTGGGAGATTTTCACAGCAATTATTTGATGAAGATCGCTTCTTACCTGTTGATCATCCACGGTCTTTTTACAGCGATATACGATATTACTTCAGTCTATCTGCCTGATTTTAGCAGCGAACAAGCCGACGGCGGGATAGCCATCACTTTAGGCGCTATATTGCTTGTATACGGCGCATCATTGAAAAAATTCAAGCCTCACTACGGAAGGGCAGCCGGCATTGCCGCTGTTCTTGCTCTTATAGCCGGTTTTCTTCTGATCACCCTAATACTTTGGTGGATGGGATTAATTGTGCTGGTACCTCTCGAAATACTGGAAATCGTGATCCTTTATAAAGGGTACGAGCTATTTATAAAGGAGGAAGAACCGGCAGTCGATTAAGTTGAACCAATGCATTCAGAAATTGACTGTAAACTTTACCACAACGACTTGAAATGTTACGAAATGGACTGTAACCTTTTTCGCATCGAACCAAATCATGTCGAAATCGAGGGGCTTGGAAAAAGAACGGATGTTATCCTTAGCCGAATTTGTTATCACAAAAAAAGAAAGGCATATTTGCCCGGCGTTAAGGAACACCTAGTGCGTAGATGATTGTTATTTATATTATCAGTTCAGTGAAGTGATTGGATAAATAAATTAAAAAAGTGAAGAAAGTACTTTAAACTTTCCTCTTTTTACAAGTAGCAGCAATTTAACAAAACACACTCAGAAAATGAATAGACTTGACCGACTAACCAGCATACTGATACAACTTCAATCGAAACGACTGATTACTGCCCGTGAAATAGCAGAACGGTTTGAGGTTACAAACAGGACAATTTACAGAGATATTCAAACATTACGGCTTGCGGGTGTTCCAATTGGCGAAGAAGAAGGAAAGGGCTATTTCTTGGTTGAAGGGTATCGGCTGCCACCTGTAATGTTCACAATGGAAGAAGCAAGAGCTTTGCTAACAACAAGTAAAATTTTAAATTACCATACTGAAGATTCACTAAAACAAAATTACGAATCGGCACTCTTAAAAATAAAAGCAGTTTTATCACTCAACGATAAAGACAAATTGGAATTTTTAAATTCGAGAATTGGTTTTCAAAAACCTTGGGCACCAACAAGTTTGTATTTAGACCGTATCCAGCATGCAATTACCGAAAGTGAAAAACTGAAAATAAAATATCAGTCAAGAGGAGAAGAGCAAATCACAGAACGAACAATCCATCCTTACGCCGTTTATTTTAGTGGTGCTATTTGGACAACGATTGCCTTTTGTGAGTTACGACAAGAAATAAGAGAGTTTCGCCTTGACAGAATAAAAGAACTCAAAATCCAACAAACTCATTTCAAACCCGACAAGACTTTCAACATGGAACACTATTTAGAAGAACGTTCCAAAAGATTATTTTTAAACCCCTGACAAAGGGCTGTCATACGTGCCTTTTAGCTTTGCTTCAAATTCAAACAAAAATGAATAAAAAAGCAATTTTATTAATCGTCATTGCTTCTCTTTCAGGAAGTGTAAGCAAGGCACAAGCACCAAAAAGCATGACAGCAAAACAAATCACAATCAGAGACAAACAAGTTGAAATCAATTATTTTCAACAAGGACAAGGAGATACAACACTTTTCTTTTTACACGGCTGGTGTAATGACGGAACGTATTGGAAAAATCAAGTTGAATATTTTTCTAAAAATCACACTGTTTACGCAATTGACCTGCCTGGCTTTGGCAAATCGAAAGCCGAAAGAACCAACTGGACCATTGAAGAATATGCCAATGATGTCACAGCATTTATTGAAACAATGAACCTTAAAAATATTGTAATCATTGCACATTCAATGGCTGGCGAAATCATGTTGCAAACAGCATTAAGCAACAATCCAAAAATAATAGGCGTTGTAGGCGTTGATAATTTCAAATCTATTGACGTTGTATTACCACCAGAACAAATGAAACAAATGAACGACTTCTTTCCATTGCTAGAAAAGGATTTTAAAAATTCAGCACCTGTATATGCTGATCTGATGCTTTTTCACCCGGCAACTTCAAAGGAAGTGAAAGACAGAGTAAAAACTGATTTTGCAAACAGCGATTCAGTTATTGGCTATGGAACAATTATGTCCCAAATGCAATACTCTTATCACGATGCACAAAGACTGGAACAGCTTAATTATAAGTTATACTTAATAAACGGTGACAGTTTTCCAACAAACGAAACCGGACTGAAAAATCGTTGTAAAAATAGTTTTCAAGTGGAAATGATCGCTGAAACCGGACATTATCCAATGATAGAAAAACCGACTGAATTTAATTTGATTTTGGAAAAGGTATTGACAAGTATGAAATAAACTGCTGCCAAATCGAGTAGATGGTTGGTGAGCAATTAGCCCACCAGTGTACCTCTCACCTACCTACCGGCAGGCACCACTGTATGTACGCGAGCTACGCTCTTTCCATTAGCTTGGAATATATACAGCGGTTTCCCGAGAAATCGAGATGGGGCAATCTTTTCTTAGTAAGTTAACAACGCCTCATCCCCTCTTTTAGCAAACGTTCCAAAGTAATATCGAACTAAAACAGGTTCCAACCTTGCCAGACCAATTCGGGCATATCGTTTCCCAAATCGGTAAGGCTTATACGGGCTTTAATCTCTTTTTCCTGGCCGGGCATCAGCGAAATATAATTATCATCCCAGAAAACCGGCAATGTCGATTGGCCTGAAGATTTACCCTTTATTCCCAATTCGATGAACATCGCCGGGGTTTTTGAGCTGTTTCGCAGCTTCACCGTCAGAACATATTCACTTCCCGTTCTTGTTGATTGTTGGCTGATGTCAACCTTTACCTTTGGCATCGTATTCAACCCGTTGAAATCGGCAAACTTTGAAATTGGTGTATAATACCAATCGGTATTCGCGAAATCAAGCTCATCCTTTTGCGTCGACAGCCAATAAAAATTATCACATAGAATTGCAGTTGAATCTTTATCTTTCAATGTTAGATTTACAAAATAGACTTTCGACAAATCGTTTAGTCCGGGAAGCTGACCAATGGCAACCGAGCTGTTTTCGTTGGCTTTGCAATCAAATTTGGTTTCATATTTCAGGGTACCATCCAGATTATAAACCAGCACTTCAGCTTCGAGGTTACGGAACTCTTTAACCAAATCATTTGTCAGATAAATGCTGTCGTTGGCGTAATTATAAACAATATTCAGCGGACGGTTTGCAATGCGGGCACCGTAAAAAGCGCCATTGGGCATCAGGTAATAATCGTAAAGCTGCCAATATTGTTCCGGCCAGGCCGAGTTGAGCATCCATTGCACGATGCCAGTAGTTTTTGGTTTGTTTACACTAAATGCTTCGAACATAGCCCGCATGGCCTCATAGCTCGCGATTTGCACTTTGCAACAAAATTCTTCTGCCGATTTGCATTCACCATACCTTTTGTTGAACGCGTGAACATAACGGTTCATATTATTGAACTGATTGCGGCCACAATGGTAGTTCCATAATGTATCAATGGGCCAGAAATGTTCTTTTGGTAGCATTTTCAGTAAACTCTCGTAAGGCACAGGTTGCGGACCGGGACCAGTTTCGGTGTTAAATCCGAAAGCACCACCATTTTCAGTATCGAGATACCAGTAATTTGGTGTAACATAGTCGTAAGGACCAGCCATCTTCACTCCCGTTTTTCCTGATATTTCGCTTTCCAACATTTTACAAGCCATAAGCAACGGACGTGACGGGTCGCTTCCCTTAAAGTTGTTGTGATACCGTTTCTCCAATTCGGGACGAGGCAGTTTGTCGCTTCCCAACACCCATGTAAAGATACTTGGATGATTTCGCAGCCAAAGAACCTGGGCGTTCATCGATTTTGCCACCAAATCCATATCGTGCGGTGTTTTAATGCAGCCAAATTCATCGTCGGGAGCGCCGAAATAATCAGCCCACTCCCACTGGCAACTCCAGCCAGCCATCAGCAAAACACCCATCTCATCAGCCAGATTATACAGTGTTTCGCTATTGCCCCAAAAACCTTCAAGACGGACAGTGTTCAGGTTCATGTGCAAAACATATTTCAATTGGTCTTCCACTTTTTTGTCGCTGTCGGCCAGTAAAAGGTCGTCGACCCAACCGCCACCACGGATGATTATCGGCACGCCATTTATTTTATACCCGCGATCTCCATTCGCATTCAAATAATCTTCCACTTCGCGAATTCCAAACCTCACTGATTTTTTATCGGAGATTGAATGATCAGCTAAAACAGTAACATTTAGATTATATAGCTCAGGTTTGCCCATGTTTACAGGCCACCAGATGCGCGGATTCTGAATTTTCAAGGTTGGTTCATCTTTAACCGAAAGGTTGATGTGTTTTGTTTCATTCGCTTTGAGCGTTACCTCTTTTTCAATCTCAATGCTTTCAATTTTGATTTTAATTGTAGAAAGAATGGCTTCATCCCGATGGTTTACAAGGTCTGCTTCCAGTGATAATTCGGCCTCTTTGTACTCTTTTTTGTCGATTTTAGATTGCACGAACACGTTCTCAACCGACACTGCTCCGGTCTGACGAAGTTTTACCGGTCGCCACAGCCCCATGTTATCATCGGCAGGGCGCGGATTCCAGTCAACAAAACCCAGAGTTGGTTCTCCCTGTTGCGATTTAAATATTTCAATGGACAGAGCATTATTTCCTTCAACCAAAAACATGCCAACATCAAGCTTGAAAATACGGAAAGTACCATAAATACTGTCGCTTGAGAAAGCCTGTTTTCCATTGATCCAGATGTTGGCTCGATAATTTATACCTTCAAAAATCAATTCGTTAAAATCGCTGATAGTACTGATTTCAAATTCGGTTCGATACCACCATGAAGATTCAAATTGTTTGCGGTCAACTTTTTCGAGATTATCGCCAACATACAAATCGTTGTAAACGCCATTTTTTACCAAAGCAGCCATAACGGTAGATGGCACCGTAGTTCTGTACCAGCCAGCAACATCAAAAGCTGGTTGCGAAATATCCTTGCCCGAAGCATTTACTTTTTCCGATGCTGCAAGCGCCCAATTATCTTTCAACATAATTACATTGTTTTTGGAGCATTTCGTTGGTTTGACGCACGAAACCAGGCTTATAGCGAACAGAATAAAAAAGGATGAAAGCATAAATCTCATAACAAAACACTTTAGTAAGCAAGACTCAAATTAGCAGCAATATAGTAATTGAAAATGTTTTTTTGAGGTTCACAATCTAAATTCCCAAGTTATAATCTACTTTAAATTTTCGCAAACAAGTTATGTTAATAGCAACAGTAATAACTGAAATTTCTAATTTTATAAATATAAACTTTAAATAATTAGCCATGAATGAATTTCAACCAATCTGCGACGGTGTGCTGTCGCTTATCAATGAGTGGGAACCCCGGTTACTATCTTTATCTGAGGAGGTAATCGCAGTAAGAAGGAACAGTCAGAACCGCTCCATCAAACAAATCGTAGGTCACATGATCGATTCTGCCTCGAATAACACCCACAGAACCGTACATTCACAATACGGCGCTGATCCGCTCATCTTTCCAAACTATGCAACCAACGGCAACAATGACCGGTGGATTGCCATTCAAAATTATCAGGATGAAGATTGGAACCTGCTTATTAACCTCTGGAAATACTCGAACTTACACATTGTCCATGTTTTTCAAAACGTAAACCCCGAGAAACTTGAAAACAGGTGGCAGTGCAGCGAAACAGAAACGGTATCTCTACGCGATTGTATTGTTGATTACCTCAGGCACTTGAAACTGCATCTCAACGAAATTGAGGAGTTGATGCAAGTTAATGCGCTGAAAGACTGAGATACTGAAAGACTGAATAAAAAACGTTTTTGCTTTTCAGGAAACTATTTTTCTTCAGTCTTTCAGTTTTTTCTTTGCTTCAGTTTTATGGAATCCCTTAGTGTCTCCAAAAAGCAAAAACCTCCATCAGGAACGCGATCCCTCCATGAATAAATACCCCACCCCAGATATTTCGGCTATACAGGGCAATGATTCCCAGAATGTAACCTCCAAACAAGGAACTGATAGTCTCCCCCATCGGTTTTCCAAAATGCAGCACAACATACGTGGCAGCCATTGGCAATATCACATTCTTCCCCAGAAGTTTCGACATTCCGATAACAAGAAGCCCCCTGAAAAACACTTCAGTATTCAGAAAATCGGTCAGATAAACCGATTCATAAAGGATTTTGCATACGATCTCCGGCAAACCATAATAGCTGGCAAATCGGGCTCCCCCGGTACGCTTATACGTTGGATAGTAACTAAGAAAATCGGGCAGATATGTCGCAATATAAATGATGGGGATCATGGCCAGGAACATAATCAAATAAGGTCGGTAATCGACCTTTTTAAACCGAAGGCCGTAGATTCCATAATCTTCTTTTCTGTCGAATAAGAACTTCAGGATAACCATCATGAGTAAAATGGTAACTAATCCATACGAATTGAAAAAAAGTTTGTAATAAAAACTGTATGTTTCTCGCGGCAACCCATGCAGAACAACTTTAGAAATCATGGGGAAAATTGAACGATCGACACCAAGCACCAGTAATGCAACGATGCTTTTAAGCCAAAAAAGCCATGAAAAGGATACATTCTTCCGGTCATGAATCCAAATGATGAATAATGTTCCAAAATAGGCCAATGCGTGTATCCCAAAATAAAGCAGAATGCGAAAGAACTTCCCGTAATAACCATCGATCAATGAGTCTTCAATATCAAAAGAATAATTTAAGGCAATCAGAGTTCCAACAAACAAGACGAAAACAATATAGAGCGAAAGGTTAAAGTATCCTTTGTGAAAATCCCTGAAATAGTGAAAGATCTTTTTCATCGTTTGTTTCATTTTGGTTTTGAAAGATATAAAAAATGTCGGTATGTCGGCCTGCATCGCCCAGCCTTCTGCCCCAAACCTGAACTATTTTCCTATTTTTGCACAAAATTTACTAATGGTACCATATCTGCAAGTTGAAGGATTGACCCGTTACTGGGGCGAAAATGTGTTGTTTGAAGCACTGAATTTTACGATTGTCCAGGGTCAGAAAGTTGCCCTCATTGCCCGTAATGGAGCAGGAAAAACAACATTGCTCGATACCATCATGGGAAAAGACCTGCCCGACAGTGGGAAAGTAACTTTTTCAAACAACATCACCATTGGGTATCTGAACCAGCTCCCCAATCTTAACCCCGACTTTAGCGTAATGGAAGAGGTATATCATTCGACCAACGAAATTGTTCAGGCAGTTAAAGAATATGAAGTTGCCATACATCACCCTGAAAATCACAATCTTCAAAAGGCGTCCGAAAAGATGGACATGCTGAATGGCTGGGATTTCGATGTGAAAATCAAACAAATACTTTCGCAGCTGAAAATCAACGATTTTGATCAGAAAATTTCAAGCTTATCGGGAGGTCAACATAAACGGGTTGCACTGGCCAATGTCCTAATCAACGAGCCCGATTTCCTGATCCTCGACGAACCTACCAACCACCTCGACCTCGATATGATTGAGTGGCTTGAAGAGTACCTGCTTAAAACAAAAAGTACGCTTCTGATGGTTACCCACGACCGGTATTTTCTTGATCGTGTGTGCAATGAAATTTTTGAACTCGACAATAAGACATTATACCGGTACAAGGGAAATTATTCCTATTTTCTCGAAAAACGACAGGATCGGCAAGAACAATTACAGGCTGAAGTTGAAAAAGCCCGGAACCTAATGCGCACAGAGCTTGAATGGATGCGCCGTATGCCTCAGGCTCGCGCCACTAAAGCCAAATACCGCATCGATTCATTTTACCAGTTAAAGGAGAAAGCTTCACAAAATCTGTCGGAAGAAGAACTTGCCATTACCATTGAGGCTTCAAGAATGGGTAAAAAGGTGATTGATATTGATAATATTAGTAAAAGCTTCGGAAACAAAAAAGTTCTCGACAGTTTCAGCTACAAATTTGCCCGTTTAGAGAAAGTTGGGATTATTGGTGATAACGGAACCGGAAAATCAACCTTTTTAAACATGATTACCGGACAGTTAAAACCAGACACAGGGAGTATCGAAATTGGAGAAACCATAAAATTCGGTTATTACAGGCAGGACGGAATTCAATTTTCACCCGAGGAAAAGGTACTCGATGTCATCCAGAATATTGCTGAATATATCGATTTAGGAAAAGGAAACCAGTGGTCTGCATCGCAGCTGCTATCGCATTTTATGTTTCCACACGATGTACAATATAACAAGGTTGAAAAATTGAGTGGTGGTGAAAAGCGAAGGTTGTACCTATGCTCCATTTTGATGCAAAACCCAAACTTTCTAATCCTCGATGAGCCCACAAACGACCTCGACATCATGACGTTGAACGTATTAGAGGATTACTTGCTCCGGTTCAACGGATGTGTACTAATTGTTAGCCACGACCGCTATTTTATGGACAAAATTGTTGATCACCTGTTTGTTTACGACAAACAAGGGATGGTGACCAATTTTCCGGGGAATTACAGCATTTACCGTGATTATCTCGATGAGAAAGAGAAACAGGAAAAACAGTCAATCTCTGCCGAAAAAAAGATAATTGTTCCAATAAAATCAAAGTCAGTAAATACCAACAAGCTCTCTTTTAGTGAAAAGAGGGAATTGGAAAATTTGGAGAAAGAGATTACTCAATTGGAAGAAGAAAAGAAAATCCTCGAAGAAACGATGAGTTCAGGTAAATTCAACCATGATGAGCTACTTAAACAATCGGAAAGGTACAATAGCATTAAAGAAATATTGGATGACAAAGAGTTACGCTGGCTCGAATTAAGCGAAAAAATATAGGGATTTAACATTAAAAAAACGTCCCGTCAAAGAAAAACAGCTTTCATTCCACTATGGATTAGCTCATTAGTTAAGATATTATTCTGCGCCCCTGATTGAAGTCATCACGTATTAATATTGTTGCTAAAACTCCAATTTATTCATAATTAAAGCGTATCTTTGAACTTCATGCAGAAAATAGAAACTACACAGCCCAAAAGCATTTCCAACCTTTATGAACCACCGGTATAAGTAAATTAATAGCAGTAAATCAACCGGATAAACATACTGACCAAATTAAGAGAAATTGTTACAAGCCATTTCTTTTATTTAAATTGAGATAAGATGAATGAAAAACCATCTTCCTGAATGGTCGGATAAAATTTTAATTAATATCATTTGAAAGGAGAATCTTATGTTTGAAAAGAAGCAAGTCGTTTTTAAATCACCCGATATGTCTAAATTACAAGAAGTTGTAATTGATGTTAAAACAAAAATATACATCGCTCTCGATGCAGATCCAGAGGAGGCCAGAAAACGTTACAGAGAAAGAATAGAAGCGAAGAACAGGTTGCTCATTTCACCTAAGAAAGCTGTTGCTACAACTTAATTTGATGGGTTTAGCTAATTGTAAAACAGCAATATATCTATTGCATAATCAATTAGCTAAATCCCCAATAAAGATCGGGCGTTTGCAATTGCAGCTTCCGTTGGGATTTCACCACTAAGCATTTTTGAGATTTCAACGATTCTTTCATGAGGTGCAAGCAAACGCATACCGGTTTCTACACTGTCTCCCGTTTCATTCTTAAATACATGATAATGGCTGTCCCCTTTTGAGGCTATCTGAGGAAGATGAGTAATATTAATCACCTGCATGTATTGTGACATCGATTTCAATATTTCACCCATCTTGTAGGCAATCTCACCTGAAATACCTGAATCAATTTCATCGAAAATAATAGCTGGCAATGCTTTCGATTTAGCTACAACTGTTTTAATTGCAAGCATTAACCTCGAAAGTTCTCCACCCGATGCTACTTTATTAATCTCTTCAGGTTGACCACCTTTATTTGCTGTAAATAAGAAATATACTTCATCGAATCCGGCAACAGAAATTTCATTTTTAAGTTTCAATTCAATCGTAAACTGACCATTGGACATTCCAAGTTGCTGAAGATATGTTGTTACCTCATTTTGAATTTCAGGTAATAATAAAACTCTTTTTTGATGTAGTGCTTCCGCCGTTTTTTCAACTTTTTCCTTACTCACTTTCAAGTTCTGTTTCAATTTCTCAAGTTCTTCATCGTATGAAGCGGCAGTCTGTAACTTGAGGTCGAATTCATCACGTATGCTAATCAATTCAGCAACGGAACTTACCCGGTGTTTTTGCTGGAGAGAATACAAAGAATCGAGCCGATGAGTAATTTCCTCTAGTTTACCAGGATTGTTTTCAGTTTTCTCAGCCAATAACTCACACTCGTCAGCAATATCGCGCATTTCGATCAACTGGCTCTCAAGCCGCTCAAACAATTTTTCAGCATTGGGAAGAAATGATGCCAATCGGCGCATAACCAAAATAGCTTCCTTTAAATTTACTATTGCAGATTGTTCATCACGGTCGAGTAACAGGTGCACCTGATTCAAACCCAACTTGATCTCCTCGGCATGAGCCAACACTTCCTGCTCTTGCTCAAGCAAATCCTGTTCTCCATCTTGTAACCGGGCTTCAGTCAGTTGGTTAAACTGAAATTCGTAATAATCAAGATCAGCTTTGGCTTGCTGGGATTTACCATTTAATTCTTTATAGCTTGTCTCAATTCTCTTCAACTCCTGATAAAGAATCGTATAGTCATTTAATAATTCATCGTGACCTCCATACCAATCAATCACATTCAGTTGAAACTGACGTTTTCCCAGTTCAAGGTTCGAATGTTGCGAATGAATATCGATGAGTCTTAGCCCCAATTCACGCATCAGTGGCAACTGGACAGGTGTATCGTTGATAAATGCCCTCGACTTGCCCGAGGCGGTTATTTCGCGCCGAAGAATGACCGTATCTTCAAAATCGAGGTCATTCTCTTCAAAAAAAGATTCAAGATCATTTTTCCCCAGAAGTAAGAATTTTCCCTCAACCACACACTTTTCTTCCTTATTCTTCAATACAGAAGTATCGGCCCTTTGCCCAAGTATAAGCGATAAAGCGCCCATAATAATCGATTTACCCGCACCGGTTTCGCCTGTTACCACGCAAAAACCGGGAGCGAATTCCACGCTCAACTCTTTGATTATGGCATAATTCCTGATCGAAAGGTTGACAAGCATAGGCTAATAATCAGTGCTGGTAGTCGTAGTTGTTGTTGTATTTTTCTTAATCTGCTCGTATTTTGAAGCGTTCGAGGGGTCGCATTCCGATAAGATAAGAACCACCCGGTTTTGTTCATCTGTAAACGATTGAGAAAAAATATTAATCATCTCACTCGATTTTGAGTCGATAAAAAGTTGAGTAATGTATAACCGCGACCGTGCCCGAAATACTTTTTGCAGCAATCGTAGAGACTCAGCAATTTCCGCACGCCCTGCTTCCACACCGTCAGCCATCGAATCGAGCCCTTTGCGATGATAAGAATACATAAGCTCACGAAAAGGTGCATAAGACTTGTTCAAAACATTATCGACCAACCAAAAACGGTTATAATCCGATTCAAATGACTTCCACCCGTTTTTCGTACCACCCACAGCAGCCGCATTCTGACTCTCATTCACAATCTGCCTGGCTCTCTCGAAAAATTCAGTTCCTCCATTTAAGGAATAAGAATCAAAATCGAACCCTAGAATAACAAACGCATAATAAGCCAGCACACTGGTTAGATTATCCTTATTGCCTGTTTCCGCAAATTCTATTGACTGGAATTCCTGATATTTAAAGCGGAAATATTCGTCCTGGATGTTTAATATCGTCGATTTATAGGAAGAGTTAAAAACAGGACGCTTGCTTTGAATATTGAGAGTTCCTTCATATTCATCGGACGAGACTTGCTTATTAATCTGAATTGTAATACTGCATTCAATGCGTTCGTTGGTAGAAAAGGTATACTTTGTCCATTTACGATTATTCATGAACTCATACAAATCCATTTGCATCGAACGAAAAACGTTCTTATTGGCGCTGGTCAATTTATTGGAATTCACGCTGATATTACATCGTAATTCCTGTGCAAACGACAGTTGAAGCGTCAGTAAAGTCAGAATTATGAAGGAAAAAAGATGTTTCATTGTTGGTAAATTTACTGTAAAATTAAAAATTGGCATCGAAATTACAACCCCAGATCATCGATCATCCGGTCAACAATATCAACGGCAACTTGTTCTTTTGTCTTTAACTCAAATTTGAACAAATTATTATACTTATCGATGATGGTTATTTTGTTGGTATCGGTTTGAAATCCTGCTCCGGGGTCATTCAACGAGTTCAAAACAATGAAATCGAGGTTTTTCTTTTTCAGCTTAGCAAGGGCATTTTCTTTTTCGTTGTTGGTTTCGAGTGCGAATCCCACTAAAAACTGTTTTTCATTTTTTATTCTACCCAACCCTGATGCAATATCGGGTGTTGGCTTTAACTCAATAGTAAAGTTTCCTTTACCACTTTTCATCTTATTATCAGCTTCATTCACCGGCATGTAATCGGCAACGGCAGCACACATTACCGCGCCATCAACTGAAGGAAATAAGGACAAACATTGTTCATTCATCTCATCAGCCGAAGTTACATCAATGCGGTGAATATTCTTATTGATTGTTCTTAATTGAACAGGCCCGGCAACTAAAATAACATTTGCTCCCCTTGAGGCCAACTCTTCTGCCAGGGCAAAACCCATTTTCCCCGATGAAAAATTTCCGATAAAACGAACCGGGTCTATTTTTTCGTACGTAGGACCTGCAGTAACAAGAAAGGTTTTATGATTCAGTTTTTTTTTTGGTCAAAGAAGCTGACAACTTCCCCAATAATTGCTTCAGGCTCTTTCATTCGTCCTTTTCCTGTCAAACCACTGGCTAGTTCTCCCGAATCTGGTTCTATCAGAATATTACCATACGATTGAAGGATGGACAGGTTCTTTTGTGTAGAAGGATGTGCATACATGTCGAGATCCATAGCCGGAGCAATCATAACCGGGCATTTTGCCGAAAGATAGGTTGTAATGAGCATATTATCGGCAATTCCGTTTGCCATTTTTCCAATGGTTGAAGCAGTTGCCGGGGCAATAATCATCAAGTCGGCCCAGATTCCTAAATCGACATGGCTGTTCCAGGCACCATCATTCGCACCAAAGAATTCGCTAATAACCGGTTTGTTTGATAAAGCGGAGAGGGTTGCGGGAGTAATAAATTCTTTTCCAGAAGGTGTAATAACAACCTGAACTTCGGCACCCTCTTTCACAAGTCCCCTTAAAAGTGTAGCTGCCTTGTAGGCAGCTATACTTCCGGATATTCCCAAAATAATATGTTTATCTTTCAGCTTCACCTGAAATGGATAATCAATTAAAATTTAACTTTACGACTGTCTTTCATCGGGTTACGATGATAGATCCCCTTTTCAATAAACTCCTGAGTGGCAATTAATGTAGATTTTGGTAACCGTTCATAGAATTTGGAGATTTCAATTTGTTCCCTGTTTTCGAACACCTCTTCAAGATTATCGGTATAAGAAGCAAATTCAGAAAGTTTTTGGTTCAACTCCTCCTTCAATTCAGAAGCAATCTGATTTGAACGTTTTGCCAAGATCATGACTGTTTCATAAACATTTCCGGTTTCTTCGGCCAACTGATCAATATTGCGCGGAACAGTAGAACCTGCTGCTTTTGTTTTTTTATAATCCATATCGCTATTTAATTGTACTTATTTCTTGATCTAAACCCAGAAGGGTTGTAATATGTTTAAAATCTCTTTTCACTTCACGGCTATATTTGCTTTCCGGAAATTCATCTGCAAAGGTAAAGTATTCATCCCTTGCATCATTCAATCTTTCCCTTTTTTTTGCTTCAACGCTGTTAATACCAAGTAAATATTTCGATTTGAAAAACAAATATTTTATTTCTTCCCGGTATTTTGTTGCAGGATGTTCATTTAAGCTATTGCTCAAGGCGATCACGGAAGCTTTATAATATTCCATGTCGAAATAAAGTTTGGCGCTCAAATACGACTTGTAAACAATTTTCTCGTTTATCTCATCAATCATGATATTAGCCTCTTCAATCCTCTTCTTACTGTAAGGATACATGTTGATGAAAAGTTGAAACGCATCGATCGCATTGATGGAAATCTCCTGATCGAGCATAGGATCAGGGGAATCTTTATAAAAACACATCCCAATCATAAACTGTGCTTCTTCGGCAAACTCACTTCGGGGGTATTGTTCACAAATACCTTTAAAGTAATGACCTGCAAGAAGATAATCACCTTGGTTATAACAACTGGAGGCATAATAATGATAAAGATCGTCCCCTTTCGAGGTTCCTCTAAATGCATATACCAAATCTTCAAAGAGAGCTATCGCGTGGGTATAATCCTTTGCCTGATAATATTCGATCCCTTTTTTATACTTGTATTCGTAGTCGGTACTTTTAACTACATTATTAAACTCGCCGCACGAAATGAGAAACAAGCTCAAAATCAACAAAAAAATCCACTTTTTATCCATATTATAAAATGTTGTGCAAAAGTATAGTTTTAACTCAAATAACAAAACCTGAAAATTAAAGATTTATGATATACGAAAAATTTATTTAGCCTAATTTAACACAATTTGCAAACACCCTTAAAAATTCTACATTTGCATCGTTTATTCAATCGCAATTAAAATGGATATATTTGATAAGCTTAAAGCAAAATCAGGTGACCTGGGTCAATACCAAAAAGTTGGTCACGGATATTTTATGTTTCCAAAACTGGAAGGTGAAATTGGTCCTCGGATGAAATTTAGAGGAAAAGAAGTACTCAACTGGAGCTTAAACAATTACATCGGGTTGGCCAACCATCCTGAAGTTAGGGAAGCCGATGCAAAAGCTGCTGCTGAGTTTGGAATGGCTTCCCCAATGGGAGCACGTATGATGTCGGGACAAACAAGCAAACACGAAGAGCTAGAACAACAACTGGCTGCTTTTGTAGGAAAACCCGATGCATTTTTACTAAATTTTGGTTATCAGGGAATGGTTTCCATCATCGACTCGTTAGTCGACCGTAACGATGTTATTGTTTATGATGCCGAAGCACATGCTTGCATTATGGACGGGTTACGTTTACATACAGGCAAACGTTTTGTGTTCCAACACAACGACATGGAAAGCCTTGACAAACAACTAGGCCATGCAACCAAACTTGCAGAAAAGACTGGTGGAGGTATCCTTGTAATAACAGAAGGTGTGTTTGGCATGGCTGGCGATTTAGGAAAACTTGATGAAATTGTTGCCCGGAAGAAAAATTTCAATTTCCGTTTACTGGTCGACGATGCGCATGGTTTTGGTACTATGGGAAAAACCGGCGCAGGTACAGCTGAATATTTTGGTGTTCAAGATCAAGTAGATCTTTATTTTTCAACATTCGCAAAAGCTATGGCTGGATTCGGCGCTTTTATTGCCTGCGAAGAAGAAATCTGTACTCACTTAAGGTACAATATGCGTTCGCAAACTTATGCGAAATCATTGCCAATGCCAATGGTTATTGGTGGTTTGAAAAGGTTGGAACTTCTAAAGAATTGTTCTGAACTTCGCGAAAACCTCTGGAAAGTAGTAAGCCACCTTCAAAAAGGTTTACGTGAACAAGGTTTTGACATTGGCTGTACCAATTCGCCTGTCACACCTGTTTATATGAAAGGTGGAGTTGCAGAAGCAACCAATGTGGTGATGGACCTGCGCGAAAATTACAATGTTTTCTGTTCAATGGTTGTTTACCCGGTTATTCCAAAAGGACAAATCCTTTTGCGTTTGATTCCAACGGCTGTTCACACCATTGAAGATGTGGAATACACAATTAAGGCATTTATTGAAGTAAAAAGGAAACTCGACGACGGGAAATATTCTACAACTCAATTTGCCAATGTTTTTTAAGAAATAACGACAAACAATATTTTAAGAAGCCTCTGGAAACAGGGGCTTTTTTTTAATCCACCTTCCCACCTTATTTCGACATGTTTGTTTTTGGACCAATCAGTTTTAAATAATCCGATTTTTCATAAAAGCGCTACCTTTGCCAAAAAATTAATTTTGAGCGATCATTCAACATCATATCGATTAACTGACTGGCTACCCACTTCGGCCAAGGAGGTTAAAGCCCTCGGTTGGGAGAGCATCGATGTGATCCTTTTCAGTGGTGATGCATACGTTGACCACCCTTCGTTCGGGGCTGCCGTTATTGGCCGGGTGCTCGAAGCTCAGGGGTTGAAAGTGGCCATTGTCCCACAACCCAACTGGCGCGAC
>Ga0209800_10000415_pt1 | contig 69065 bp, 65 predicted proteins | sample Higcelweek8metaG_FD_187174 | JGI IMG/M metagenome (GOLD analysis project Ga0209800, IMG submission 187174) | Freshwater pond sediment microbial communities from the University of Edinburgh, under environmental carbon perturbations - High... | ecosystem: Environmental > Aquatic > Freshwater >... | reverse complement strand
TGGCGCATCCCGAGCGCTGGCCCGACCTCGGCTGTTTCGCGGTTATCGAGTCGGAGCGCCACCTGCAGGGCAAGGTTTCGCATGAGCGGCGTTACTACATCAGCAGCCTGGCGCCGGATGCCGAGCGACTGGCCTCGGCGATCCGCCAGCACTGGGGCATCGAAAATCGCGTGCACGGGTGTCTGGACGTGGTGTTTGCCGATGACCAGATGCGCGCGCGTACCGCCCATGCGGCCCATAACCTGGCGACGCTGAAGCGGCTGACGCTGAACCTGCTCCGCCTGGACCCGAGCCAGCGCAAAGGCAGCCTCAAGACACGCCGGCTCATCGCCAACACTTCGGATGAGTATCGGGCCGAGCTGCTGGGACTCAAATGAGAATGCTTGGCTTCATGCGATTGCCCTGGCGTGCAAAGTCGCCCGAAGCGGGAGGCAGCCGAGAGAACGGCCGTGGGGAAATGGCGGGATTGGCGTTCTCGCCGTTCGGATTTCCCGCCCGCCGTTCCCGGTGGCGGGACGGCGGGCGGGGTGGAGGCGGGTTATTCCAGCTCTTCGATGGAGGTGATCAGGCGCAGCCCGCCGGCGGACTCGCGGGGCGCGGTGGGCGTCTGGGCGGTGCGTTCGGCCTTGGCCTTGGCGCGTTCGACCCAGCTCAGGCCGCCGCAGTGCAGGGCCAGGCTGACTTCGTTGAGCAGGTCCTCGATGGTCTGGCCGGTGCCGACGATGATCGGCTGGATGCCGGCGGCGATCAGCCGCTTGATCGACGAGGTGCCGATCGAGGCGGCGTAGATCGCCGAGCAGTCGTCGAGGAAGTCCAGCTTGGCGATCACCTTGTCTTCCGGCGGCTTGGCGGCGAGGCGTTCCAGTTCCTCGGCGCTGAGCTGCATGTCGACGACGTTGGCGGTTTCCTCGTCGGTCGACAGCGCCTTGAGGCGGTTCTCGCCCTTCATGTTGACCTTGACGAATTCGCCGACGCCGAGCAGTTCGGCGTAGCCCGGCGAGACGTCGTAGACCACCAGGGTGTCGGCGGCGCCGAAGTGCAGGTTGACGTTGACGCGGTCGTTGGAGGCGAAAGCGACTTTGATCATGCGGAAATATTCCTCGCGGAAGGTTCGGCGGCGCCGTCGAAGTCCTGGCGCAGCGGCGAGTGGTAGGGGGCGATGCCGGCGCCCCGGGGGGCGAACAGGTTGGCCAGTTCGAAGAGCAATTGGCGCGCGCCGCGGTAGCCGACCCACAGGCGCGCCGCCGCGCCGTAGTGGTCGTACTGCGGAAAGCCTGCGCGCAGCAGCGGGATGCCGAGGCGCTCGGCGCTCTGCAGGGCGTGGGAGTTGCCGATCAGCAGCTGCGCGTCGGCGTCCCGGGCGCGTTCCTCGAGGTCCTCGAAGTCGCCGACCACCACCTCCTCGACGTTCAGCGCCTGCAGCGCCGTGGTGCGGCAGGGGCTGACCGCGGCGACCAGGCGGGCGCCGATGTCGTCGAGAAAGCGCCCGAGGGCGACCAGTTGGTCGGCGTCGGCGCCGATGGCGATGCGCGCGCCGCCGACCGGGACGTAACTGTCGACCATCGCGTCGAGCAACTGCTCGCGCTGGCGGAGGATGCGCGCCGGCACCGGGCGGCCGGAGACGTCGGCGAGCGCCTGGACGAAGGCGTCGCAGTCGGCCAGCGCGGTCAGCCCGGGCAGGCGCAGGTCGGGCACCCCGGTGCGCGCCTGCAGCAGGTCGGCGGCGCCGGCGAGGGAGTCGCCGATCACCAGGGTCAGCGCCGAGCGGCCCATCGCGGCGATCGCCTGGCGGCTGGTGCCGCCGGTGGTCAGGGTGGTGTAGCCCTGGGGCGTCAGGTGGCCGTCGAGGGAGTCGGCGAGGTCGGGGAGGATCACCGCCTGCAGGCCGAAGCTCTCGATCCATTCGCGGATCGCCTCGACGTCGGCGGGGGTCAGCATCGACGAGGCGAGCAGGTTGACCTGGCGGACGCGCTGCACCGCCGGCACCACGGCGTCCGGCACCAGCGCCTCGATGATCGCCTCCACCGCCAGGGCGTAGCCGCTCTCCAGTCCGCCGAGGGTGTCCGGGGTGTTCACCGCGACGACGCTGGCGCTCTCGCAGCGGCCGGCGTGGAAGTTGCGCAGCACGCGGCGGATGTCGGCGCCCTGCATTTCCACCAGGCCGGTGGTGACCAGGCCGACCACTTCCGGGCGGTGTTCGTCGATCACCGTGGCCAGGCCTTCCTGCAGCCGCTCGTCGCCGCCGAGCACGCTGCTGACCATGTCCAGCGCGGTGGTCTGCAGCGGGATGGGCTCGCGGAAGTGGCGGGTGAAGAACACCTTGCTGAACGCCGTGCAGCCCTGGGCGCCGTGTTCCAGCGGCAGGCTGCGGGCCAGGCCGAGGAAGGCCAGCGCCGCGCCCATCGGCTGGCTGACGCGCAGCGGGTTGACGCTCAGCGGCTTGTTGGTCTGGACGATCCGGGCCATGTCAGGCTTCCTCCAGCAGGGCGGTATTGGCGCTCGCGCGCACCCAGCGCGGCTCCTGGCGCACGCGCTGCCATACCGGGCTGTGCACGGCCAGGGCGAGCTGGCGGGCCAGTTCGACGAAGCCTGCGTAGCCTTCGTAGCCGAAGTCGCGTTCGTGGTTGATGTCGAGGAACGCCAGGCGCGCCTTGAGCGCGGCGTACAGGTAGCGTCCGCCGGCGATCAGGATGTCGGCGCCGCTCTCGATGCAGGTGGCGATCAGCGCGCTCTGGTCGTTGTCGTCGATCATCCGGGTGTTCTCGCCCATCAGTTCGCGAATCCGCGCGCGGTCCTCCTCGGTGGATTTCTCGGTGCCGGTGGCGATCACCTCGACGCCGAGGTCCTGCAGCGCCGAGACCACCGACCAGGATTTCACCCCGCCGGAGAAGATCAGCGCGCGCTTGCCGGCCAGCCGCTCGCGCCAAGGGGCGAGCGCCGCCCGGGCCTTGTTCTCCTCGCGCAGGATCAGCAGCTCGGTGCGCACCGACAGCGAGGGGTCGCCGATCGCCTTGGCGAAGTCGCGCAGCGCCTGGGAGGTGTCGGCGATGCCGTAGAAGCTGCCCTCGAAGAACGGCGTGCCGTGCGCTTCCCGCAGGTGGCGGGCGATGTTGAGCATGGCCTTGGAGCAGACCACCATGTTGGCTTCGGCGCGGTGCATGGTCTGGACCTCGCGAAAGCGCGCGTCGCCGGAGAGGGTGCAGAGGATGCGCAGGCCGAGTTCGTCGAACAGCGGGGCGACGCGCCAGAACTCGCCGGCGATGTTGTATTCGCCGATCAGGTTGACGTCGTGCACCTTGATCCCGGCGGCGACGGTGCCCGGCGGCACCGGCGCCGGCTCGCGGGCGCCGATGACGTGGCGGTAGAGGGTCTCGCCGGCGATGCGGTTGCCCAGGCTCTTGGTGCCGTAGAAGCCGGCGCCGTCCACCGGGATCACCGGCACGCCCCAGCGCTGGCTGGCGTCGCGGGCCACTGCCTCGATGTCGTCGCCCTGCATCGCCGGCACGCAGGTGCCGTAGACGAACACCGCCTGCGGGCTGTAGCGCTCGACCGCGCGGTGGATCGCGTGGAACAGCTTCTTCTCGCCGCGGCCCATGATCACGTCGATGTCGGACAGCTCGGTGGTCATCCCCAGGCGGTACAGCTGCGGGCCGGAGGAGCTGCTGCCGCGCAGGTCCCAGGAACTGCCGGAGCAGCCGATCGGGCCGTGGACGATGTGCGCGGCGTCGGCGATCGGCAGGATCGCGATCTGCGCGCCGTCGAAGGCGCAGCCGCCCTGGGTGGCGCCGGGGCGCGAACGCGAACAGCCGGTCTTGCCCGCCGTGTTGTGGGTGCAGGCCGGCTCGTCGAGCAGGTTCTGGATGTCGGTCTGGTTCATCGTCCCTCTCCGGACGGGCGGCACCCGTCGCGTGCGGTGGATGGAAAGTGCCGTTCGGCGGGCGGGGCGCATGTGGCGGGGAGCGCTCCGCCGCGAACTCCTGCAGGGGGAGGGAGCAAACAGCGCGCCAATCGCGCAAAGCCGCGCCGTTGCGGGGTTTCGCGGCGAATGGCCGGGACTTGCCGGGCCTTGGCGTACCGCGGCGAACGATCCGCGTACGCGGCGGTACCTTCGCGAACGGCGCCCGGCGCGCCGCCCGCGCTCAGCGGTAGTTCCGGTAGTTGAGGTGGTACTTGCCCATGCGCAGGCCGAGCACGCGGCGGGTCAGGCCGAGGTGGGTGGCCGCCTCAGTCATGTTGCCGTGGTGCAGCTTGAGGGCCTCGACGATGAGTTCGTACTCGATGGCGTTGAGGCGCGCCTCGAGGCCGTCCGCCGGCGCCTCGGTTTCGCCGACCACCGGCGCCTGCAGCGAGGGCGGCAGGTGGTAGCCGTGGATCACCCCGTCCTCGCTGAGCAGCATGGCCCGCTCGATGACGTTCTCCAGCTCGCGCACGTTGCCCGGCCAGTGGTAGGTCTGCAGCATATTCAGCGCCGGGGTGGAGATGCGTTTGACCTCGATGCCCATCTCCCTGGAGAAGCGCGAGACGAAGTGGTCGGCGAGGGTGATGATGTCGCTGCCGCGCTCGCGCAGCGGCGGGATGGTGATCGGGAAGACGTTGAGGCGGTAGTAGAGGTCCTCGCGGAAGCTGCCGTCGGCGACCATCTCGGCGAGGTTGCGGTTGGTCGCGGCGATCACCCGCAGGTCGACGTGGAGGGTGGTGTTGCCGCCGACCCGCTCGAAGCTGCGCTCCTGCAGCACGCGCAGCAGCTTGGCCTGGGTGGTCAGCGACATCTCGCCGACCTCATCGAGGAAGATGGTGCCGCCGGAGGCTTCCTCGAAGCGGCCCTTGCGCAGGCCGATGGCGCCGGTGAAGGAGCCTTTCTCGTGGCCGAACAGCTCGCTCTCGATGACCGATTCGGGCAGCGAGGCGCAGTTGAACTTGATGAACGGGCCCTTGGCCATCGAGCTGCTGTAGTGGATGGCGCCGGCCACCAGCTCCTTGCCGACGCCGCTCTCGCCGAGGATCAGCACCGTGGTCTTGGTGCGCACCACGCGCTCGATCAACTGGTAGACCTCGAGCATCGGCTTGGAATTGCCGATGATGTTGGCGGGCTTGAAGCGTTCGCCCAGTTCGTTGCGCAGCCGGCGGTTCTCCGCCTCGAGGGCGACGTTCTCGACGTTCTCGACCAAGTACAGCTCGACCGCCTGGGCGGTGGTGGTGGCGAGGATCGACAGCACCTCGACGTCGAGCTTGAGCAGCTCGGCGTTGTCGTAGAGGCGTTCGGCGCTGATCGTGCCCATCACCTGACGGCCGCGCATGATCGGCACGCAGATGAACGAGAGGTTGGCGTCGTCGCTTTCGCAGTCGCGGCTGCCGGTGCGGTTGAGGAACGCCGGCTCGTCGCGGATGCACGGCACGACGATGCTCTGGCCGCTCTCCACCACCCGCCCGGTGATGCCCTCGCCGAGCAGGTAGACGCCCTTGCCGGCCTCCTCGGGGCTGAGGCCGAAGCTCTCGTGCAGGACGATGCTGCCGGAGTCGCGGTCGTGGAGGCTGACCATGCCGCGCACCACCTTCATGTGGCGCTGCATCAGGCGCAGCAGGATGTTGATGATGCTCGACAGATCGCCGCTCTCCGTGGCGATCTGGCTCATTTCGTAGAGCAGCGGCAGCAGGTCCGTGCGGCACTCGCCGAAGTCGCATTCGCAGTAGTGGGGAAGACTGGACATGGGAACCGCTCCTGTCTGGCGTTCTGTCGGGCGCATGGGGGTGCTCAGGGGGCCGGCAGGACGCGAACCGAGGGATTGCCGAGCACCTTGACCAGCTCGCGGCGCACGCCGCCGAGGGTCTGGGCGGACATCGCGCAGCCGACGCAGGCGCCCTTGAGGCGCAGGCGGACGATGTTGTCCTGCACGGCGACCAGTTCGAGGTCGCCGCCGTCGCGCTGCACCCCCGGGCGCAGGCGCTCGATGGTGTCGCGTACCAGCGGCAGGGAATCGGCGGGGATGGGTTCTATCCGGTCGAGCGCGGCGCTTTCGCCGGCCTCGCTATCCAGCGGCGGGTGGGACATGGCGTGCCTCCTCATGGCGTGCCCGCCTCGGCTGCCGGGAGGCCGCGCGCGGGGCGGCGCTCCGGCGTGCACTGTGCAGCGGATGGCGGGCGGATTGTCGAATGCGCGGGTGCCCCTCGGGGATGCCCGGCGCGGGTCATTCGTGCGAATGCGTGACTTGCCCGGACGTGCCGGACAGGGGCGAACAGATCCTTCTCCCGCCAGGGGCCACGACGCCTGGCCGGCGGGGCCGGGAGGAAGTGTAGGGCATGCGTTATATAGTAGTAAATATAACGATACGGGGCGGGGGCTTTTGCCGCGGGGGAGGGCGGAGCGGCGGCTCCGCCCGCGGGCCTCAGTCGAGGACCAGGATGCCGTCCATCTCCACCTGCGCACCGCGCGGCAGGGAGGCGACGCCGATGGCGGCACGGGCCGGATAGGGCTGCGCGAAGTAGCGGCCCATGACCTCGTTGACCTTGGCGAAGTGCGCCAGGTCGGTGAGGAAGATGTTCAGCTTGACGATGTCGGCGAACGAGCCGCCGGACGCCTCGACGACCGCCTTGAGGTTCTCGAACACCCGCACGGTCTGGGCTTCGAAGTCGCCGGCCACCAGTTCCATGGTCTGCGGGTCGAGGGGGATCTGTCCGGACAGGTAGACGGTGTTGCCGGCCTTGATCGCCTGGGAGTAGGTGCCGATGGCGGCGGGGGCCTGGTCGGTGTTGATCGCGGTCTTGCTCATGGGGAGCTCCTTGGGGGGAAAGTCTGGACGGGGCGCACGGGGTCGGCGCCCGCCGTCAGGCGCGCACGCGGGTGATCCGGATGACGCCCTTGAGGGCGCGCAGCTTGCGGATCACCCGGGCCAGGTGGATGCGGTCCTTCACGCTGATCACCAGCTGGACGACGCTGGTGCGGCCGTCGCGTTCGTCCATGCCGATCTTCTCGATGTTGCCGTCCGCGGCGTTGACGCTGCCGGCGAGCAGGGCGATCAGGCCGCGCTGGTGTTCCAGTTCGACGCGCAGCTCGACGTTGAACTCGCCGCCGACCTCCTTGGACCAGGTCAGCGGGATGCATTTCTCCGGGTTGTGGCGGATCTCGCCGATGTTGCGGCAGTTTTCCAGGTGCACGACCATCCCCTTGCCCGCCGACAGGTGGCCGACGATGGGGTCGCCGGGGATCGGCGAGCAGCAGCGCGCGTAGCTCAGCACCAGGCCCTCGGTGCCGCGGATCGCCAGCGGCCCCTCGTCGGCGGGCTCCTGTTCGCTGTCGCTGGCCAGCAGTCGGCGGGCCACCACGTAGGCCATGCGGTTGCCCAGGCCGATGTCTTCCAGAAGGTCCTCGAAGACCTCCATCTGGTACTCGCCGAGTACCTCGCGCAGGCGTTCCTCGGGGATCTGTTCGAGGCTGGCGTCGAAGCCGGCGAGCACCTTGTTGAGCAGGCGTTCGCCGAGGCTGATCGACTCCGAGCGGCGCTGCTGCTTGAGGGCATGGCGGATGTGGGTGCGGGCCTTGGCGGTGACCACGAAGTTCAGCCAGGCCGGATTCGGCCGGGCGCCGGGGGCGGTGACGATCTCCACCGTGGCACCGCTTTCCAGCGGCTGGGAGAGCGGGGCCAGGCGGCGGTTGATGCGGCAGGCGATGCAGCTGTTGCCGACGTCGGTGTGCACCGCGTAGGCGAAGTCGACCGCGGTGGAGCCCTTCTGCAGCTCCATGATGCGGCCCTTGGGCGTGAACACGTAGACCTCGTCGGGGAACAGGTCGATCTTCACGCTCTCGATGAACTCCAGCGAATTGCCGGCGCTCTGCTGCAGTTCCAGCACGCCCTTGACCCACTGGCGGGCCCGCGCGTGGTTGCCCTTGATCGGGTCCTCGTCGCCGGACTTGTACAGCCAGTGGGCGGCGATGCCGTTGTTGGCCAGCTCCTCCATCTCGCGGGTGCGGATCTGGATCTCGATGGGCACGCCGTGCATGCCGAACAGCGTGGTGTGCAGCGACTGGTAGCCGTTGGCCTTGGGGATCGCGATGTAGTCCTTGAAGCGGCCGGGCAGCGGCTTGTAGAGGTTGTGCACGGCGCCGAGCACGCGGTAGCAGGTGTCGACCTTGTCGACCACGATGCGGAAGGCGTAGACGTCCATGATCTCGGCGAACGCCTTGCGCTTGCCGCGCATCTTCTTGTAGATGCTGTAGAGGTGTTTCTCGCGGCCCTTGACGTCGCCGCCCAGGCCTTCGCGCTCGAGGCAGGCGATCAGCGACTGTTCGATCTTGGCGACGATTTCCTTGCGGTTGCCGCGGGCGCGGCGCACCGCTTGGCGGATGCGCGCCGAGCGCATCGGGTGCATGGCCTTGAAGCCGAGGTCCTCGAACTCCACGCGCATGCTGTGCATGCCCAGCCGGTTGGCGATCGGCGCGTAGATTTCCAGGGTTTCCTTGGCGATGCGCCGGCTCTTCTCGTAGGGCATGGCGTCGAGGGTGCGCATGTTGTGCAGGCGGTCGGCCAGCTTGACGAGGATCACGCGGATGTCGCGGGCCATGGCCATGGCCATCTTCTGGAAGTTCTCGGCCTGCGCCTCGGCCTTGTTCTCGAACTTCATCTGGGTCAGCTTGCTGACCCCGTCGACCAGTTCGGCGACGGTTTCGCCGAACTGGTCGACCAGCGCTTCCTTGGGAATGCCGGTGTCCTCGATCACGTCGTGGAGCATCGCGGCCATCAGGCTCTGATGGTCCATGTGCATGTCGGCGAGGATGCTGGCGACGGCGAGGGGGTGGGTGACGTAGGGTTCGCCGCTGCGCCGTCGCTGGCCGTCATGGGCCTGCTCGGCGTAGTAATAGGCCCGGCGGACCAGGTTGACCTGGTCCGGGGCGAGGTAGGTCAGGAGCCGATCGGCAAGGGCGTCTATGCTGGCCAAGGACGTCCCCCCTGGCGAGCGGACAGTGCCTCCGTGCTGCGACCGCGGTCGGACATCGAATTACAGGGCCTCGTTGCTGTCTTCCTCGAAGGCTGCGAACAGCGGTTCCTCGGCGACGATCTCGTCCTGGGCGATGACGTTGTAGTCGACCAGGCCCGCGGCGATCTCGCGCAGGGCGACCACGGTGGGCTTGTCGTTCTCCCAGGGTACCCGCGGCTCCTTGCCGCCGGTCGCCAGCTGGCGGGCGCGCTTGCTGGAGAGCATGACCAGTTCAAAACGGTTATCGACGTTGTCCAGGCAGTCTTCAACGGTAACGCGGGCCATGGTGTTCCTCGTGACGAATGAGAGTGGCCGTACCCGGATGGGCAAGCGGACTGACTAGTCTAGGAAAACGCCCCTGCGAAGGGAAGGGCCAAATGACCGGCCGGTCGCGGGTGGCAGGCGTCGGGCTGGCGGCGGCTGTCGGTTTTGTCGCAAAGACGACAGGGGATGAGAGAAAGGGGCCTGCCGGCGCGGCATGCTCGCCGGCCGAATCCGCTTGCGCGATTTCCATCGCTATATAGGAAATGCGCCGGCTCCACGGGGCACGGCCAGCGGCATGGTGTCCGAGAAAGTCGGGATTCTTGTCGTAATTAAGCGTGGTGCGATTCTTGCTGAAGGGATGTCGTTATCTACTTATATATATCGGTGAGTGTGCGACATGAAAGCAGTTGAATCCATGCAGACCTCTCGGCGCAGCGCCCAGGGCTTTCTCTCCGGTTCGCTGATCGGCACCCTGGGCGGGCTGATCGGCCTGGGCGGGGCGGAATTCCGCCTGCCGGTGCTGGTCGGGCTGTTCCGTTTGGAAACCCTGGAAGCGGTCATCTTCAACAAGGCGATGAGCCTGGTGGTGGTCGCCGCGGCCCTGCTGTTTCGCAGCGGCGGTATCCCCTTGGAGCAACTGGCGGCGCATCTGGGGATCGCCCTGAACCTGCTGGCCGGCAGCCTGGTCGGTGCCTGGTGGGCGGCCGGGCATGCCCTGCGCCTGTCGCGCCAGTGGCTCGACCGCATCGTCATGGTCATGCTGGTGGGACTGGCGCTGGTGATGCTGGCGGAGGCCGCCGTCGGGCTGCACGACGGCAGCGTGCCGCTGTTCGCTTCGGCGCCGCTGCAGTTGCTCGCCGGCCTGCTCGCCGGACTCGGCATCGGCGTGGTCGCCGCGCTGCTCGGGGTGGCCGGCGGCGAGCTGCTGATCCCGACCATCGTGCTGCTCTACGGGGTGGACATCAAGCTGGCCGGCAGCCTGTCGCTGATGGTCAGCCTGCCGACCATGATCGTCGGCTTCTCCCGCTACAGCCGCTCCGGCGCCTTCGCCATCCTCGGCCGGGAGCGCCCGCTGTTCGGCTGGATGGCGGCGGGCTCGATCCTTGGTGCCGCTTTGGGCGGCCTGCTGCTCGGCCTGGTACCGACGCGCCTGCTGATGCTCCTGCTCGGGGCGATCCTGCTGGTGTCCGCGCTGAAGACCTTCCTGCACCGGCACTGAGCCGGCCCGTTGCCGAAGCCGCGCGAGGCCGGCGCGGTTTCAGGCCAGCAGTTCGACGAGCAGATTGCCGTGACGGCGCTGCTGGCTTTCCTGCTGCAGCTGGCGGGCGCGGAAGATCGACTTCAGGTCCTCGAGGGCGTGGGCGAAGTCGTCGTTGATGACCAGGTAGTCGTATTCCAGGTAGTGGCTCATCTCGCTGACCGCTTCGCGCATGCGCCGCTCGATGATCTCGTCGCTGTCCTGGCCGCGGTTGGTCAGGCGCTGGCGCAGGGCCTCCTGGCTCGGCGGCAGGATGAAGATCGATTGCGCCAGGGGCAGCAGCCGGCGGACCTGCTGGGCGCCCTGCCAGTCGATTTCCAGGATCAGGTCGAAGCCCTCGGCGAGGGTCTGTTCCAGCCAGAGTTGCGAGGTGCCGTAGAGGTTGCCGAAGACTTCCGCGTGTTCGAGGAACTCGTCCCGTTCGAGCATCCCCAGGAAGGTCGGGCGCTCGACGAAGTGGTAGTTCACCCCTTCGACCTCGCCCGGGCGCATGCCGCGGGTGGTGTGGGAAACCGATACCCGCACCTGCGGCAGGGCGTCGATCAGGGCCTTGACCAGGCTGGTCTTGCCGGCGCCGGAGGGTGCGGAAATGATGTAGAGGGTGCCGGTGGCGGACATGGACGTTTCCTGGACGCGGATTCTGGTGGGTGAGGGGGCTTCTTCACTCGATGTTCTGCACCTGCTCGCGCATCTGTTCGATCAGCACCTTGAGGTTGACCGCGGTCTGCGTGGAGCGGGGGTCGAAGGCCTTGGAGCCGAGGGTGTTGGCCTCGCGGTTGAGCTCCTGCATCAGGAAGTCCAGCCGGCGCCCGACCGTACCGCCGCCCTTGAGCACGCGGCGGACCTCGGCGATGTGGGTGCAGAGGCGGTCCAGCTCCTCGGCCGCGTCGCTCTTCTGGGCGAGCAGCACCAGTTCCTGCTCGAGGCGCTGCGGGTCGAGTTCCAGCTGGGTGTCGCGGAAGCGGTCGAGGATCTTCTGGCGCTGGTTGGCGAGCATCTGGGGGACCAGCTGGCGCAGGGTCTCGACCTCCTTGAGCATGGCGTCCAGGCGCTCCTCGAGCAGCCGGGCGAGTTCCGCGCCTTCGCGGGCGCGGCCGGCCTTGAGCTGGGCCAGGGCCTCGTCGAAGAGGCTCAGGGCTTCCGCCCGGAGCGCCTCGTGGTCGGTCGCGGCGGCGACCAGCACGCCGGGCCAGGCCAGCACTTCGAGGGGGTTGATCGGTGCCGGCTGCTGGATCAGCGCGGCGACGCTTTCGGCGACGGCTACCAGCTGGCCGGCGCGCTCGCGGTCGATCTGCAGCGGCTGCCCGGCGGCGCCTTCGTCGAAGCGCAGGGTGCATTCGACCTTGCCGCGGGACAGGCCCTGGCGCAGGGCGTCGCGCAGGGCGCCTTCGAGGTCGAGGAAGGCCTCCGGCAGGCGCAGGTGCGGTTCTAGGTAGCGGTGATTGACCGAGCGCAGTTCCCAGCTCAGGGTGCCGTGGGCGCCGGCCCGTTCGGCACGGGCGAAGGCAGTCATGCTGTGCGACATGGTGTCCACCTCTCGGATCATCGTATTTAAAGGGACGGGATTGTAGCGCAGTGCGTCGGCGCGGCCCAATCGGCGTGTCCGACCGGCGTGGAGCGCCCTATAATGGCCGGCAAATTTTTCCCGACCGTACAGGTAAGCCCCGATGAAACGTCCCAGTGGCCGTGCGCCCCACCAGTTGCGTCCGATCCGCCTCACCCGCAACTACACCCGGCATGCCGAGGGCTCGGTGCTGGTCGAGTTCGGCGACACCCGGGTGATCTGCACGGTCAGCGCCGAATCCGGCGTGCCGCGCTTCCTCAAGGGGCAGGGCAAGGGCTGGCTGACCGCCGAATACGGCATGCTGCCGCGGGCCACCGGCGAGCGTACGGCGCGCGAGGCCAGCCGGGGCCGGCAGGGCGGGCGTACCCTGGAGATCCAGCGGTTGATCGGCCGTTCGCTGCGCGCCGCACTGGACATGAGCAAGCTGGGCGAGAACACCCTGTACGTCGACTGCGACGTGATCCAGGCCGACGGCGGTACCCGCACGGCGTCGATCACCGGCGCCATGGTGGCGCTGGTCGATGCCCTGGCGGTGCTGAAGAAGCGCGGCGCGCTGAAGGGCGATCCCCTGAAGCAGATGGTCGCGGCGGTCTCGGTGGGCGTCTACCAGGGCGAGCCGGTGCTGGACCTGGACTATCCCGAGGATTCGGCGGCCGAGACCGATCTCAACGTGGTGATGACCGACGCCGGCGGCTTCATCGAGGTGCAGGGCACCGCCGAGGGCGAGCCCTTCCAGCCGGAGGAGCTGAGCGCCATGCTGGCCCTGGCCACCCAGGGCATCCGCGAGCTGTTCGAGCTGCAGCGCGCCGTGCTGGCCGACTGAGACCGCCATGACTTCTCGGTCGCTCGTTCCCTTGCCCGACCCGCAGGCCCGTCGCTGGGCGATGCTCTGCCACTATGCGGCCTTCTTCTGGTTCATGGCGCCCCTGATCGGCAACGTGCTGGGGCCGCTGATCGTCTGGCAGCTGCAGAAGGACCGCGATCCCTTCGTCGACCGGCACGGCAAGGAGGCGCTCAACTTCCAGATCACCTACAGCCTGCTGATGATGGTCTGCGGCGCGCTCGCCTGGGTCTTCATCGGCTTTCCGCTGATGGCCCTGGTCAGCCTGACCGCCCTGGTGCTGGTGGTCATTGCCGGCATCCGGGCGAATGCCGGCGAACTCTGGCGCTATCCCTTCTGCATTCGCCTGGTGAAGTGAGCGGGCAAAGAAAAAGCCGGCATCGCCGGCTTTTTTCTTGCGCTGGTGCGGCTCACAGGCTGAGCAGCCAGTCGTAGTCGACGATCAGCGGGGCGTGCTGGGAGAAGCGCGGCTGCCGGGGCAGGCGTGCGGTGCGCACGAAGCGGCGCATGCCCGGGGTCAGCAACTGGTAGTCGAAGCGCCAGCCGAGGTTGAGCATCTCCGCCTGCTCGCTGTCCGGCCACCAGCTGTAGAGGTCGCCCTCGCGGCTGGTTTCCCGCAGGGCGTCCACGTAGCCCATGTGGCCGACGATCTGGTCCATCCAGGCGCGCTCCGGCGCCAGGAAGCCGGGCAACTGCTGGCAGTCGCGCCAGTTCTTCACGTCCTGCTTCTGGTGCGCCACGTACAGCGAGCCGCAGTAGATGTACTCGCGACGCTTGCGGCGCTGCTTGTCCAGATAGTGGGCGAAATCGTCCATGAACTTGAACTTCTGGTTCAGGTTCTCGTCGCCGCCCTGGCCGCTGGGGAGCAGCAGGCTGGCGATGCTGACCTTGTCGAAGTCGGCCTGCAGATAGCGCCCGTAGCGATCGGCCGCCTCGAAGCCGAGACTGCCGATCACCGCCTTGGGCTGCAGTCGCGAATAGAGCGCCACGCCGCCCTGGCTCGGGACTTCCGCCTCGCTGGCGTAGAGGAAGTAGCCGTCCAGCTGGTAGGTCGGATCGTCCAGTTCGAAGGCGGAAGCGCGGGTATCCTGCAGGCAGATCACGTCGGCATTCTGGGCTTGCAGCCAGCTGAACAGGCCCCGCTCGACGGCAGCCTGAATACCATTGACGTTTACACTGATGATCCGCATACATGGCCCCCAAAAAAACCAGCGTGTATGATACCCGACCTCGGAGCATATAGCTAAATCCGTGCCTATCGGGACTTTTCATGCAGGCCTACCAGCGCGAGTTCATTCGTTTTGCCATCGAGCGCGGCGTGCTGCGCTTCGGCGAGTTCACCCTCAAGTCGGGACGGACCAGTCCCTACTTCTTCAATGCCGGGCTGTTCAACAGCGGTCTGGCGCTGGCTCGGCTGGGGCGCTTCTACGCCTCGGCGCTGGTCGACAGCGGGATTCCCTTCGACGTGCTGTTCGGCCCGGCCTACAAGGGCATCCCGCTGGCCGCGGCGACCGCAGTGGCGCTGGCCGAGCACCACGGTCTCGACCTGCCCTGGTGCTTCAACCGCAAGGAGGCCAAGGATCACGGCGAGGGCGGTACCCTGGTCGGCGCGCCGCTGGCCGGGCGGGTGCTGATCGTCGACGACGTGATCACCGCCGGTACGGCGATCCGCGAGGTGATGCAGATCATCCAGGGCCAGGGCGCCCAGGCGGCCGGCGTGCTGATCGCGCTGAACCGCCAGGAGCGCGGCCAGGGTGCGCTGTCGGCGATCCAGGAGGTCGAGCGCGACTTCGCGATGCCGGTGGTCAGCATTGCCTCCCTCACCGACGTGCTGGAATACCTGGCGGAAGATGCCGAACTCAAGCGGCATCTGCCGGCGGTGGAAGCCTACCGCGCGCAATACGGCATTTGATCGGGCCGATGAAGAAGAAGGGGAGCTTGAGGCTCCCCTTTTTCGTGTCCGCGTCTGCTGGCCGCCGGCCTCAGGGCTGGCAGTTGGTGATCAGGGTGCCCACGCCGCTGTCGGTGAAGATCTCCAGCAGCACCGCGTTGGGCACCCGGCCGTCGACGATGTGCGCGCTGGTCACCCCGCCCTGGACCGCCTCGAGGGCGCAGCGGATCTTCGGCAGCATGCCGCCGTAGATGGTGCCGTCGGCGATCAGCGCGTCGACCTGCTCGGTGGACAGGCCGGTGAGCACCCGGCCTTCCTTGTCCATCAGCCCGGCGATGTTGGTCAGCAGCATCAGCTTCTCGGCCTTGAGCGCCTCGGCGACCTTGCCGGCGACCAGGTCGGCGTTGATGTTGTAGGACTCGCCGTCGGCGCCGACGCCGATCGGCGCGATCACCGGGATGAAGTCGCCCTGCACCAGCATGTTGAGCAGCCCGGTGTTGACCGACTCGACCTCGCCGACCTGGCCGATGTCGATGATTTCCGGCTGGGTCATTTCCGGGGTCTGGCGGCTGACCTTGAGCTTCCTCGCGCGGATCAGCCCGGCATCCTTGCCGGTCAGGCCGATGGCGCTGCCGCCGTGGCGGTTGATCAGGTTGACGATGTCCTTGTTGACCTGGCCGCCGAGGACCATCTCCACCACGTCCATGGTCTGCGCGTCGGTGACGCGCATGCCGTCGACGAAGCGGCTCTCGATGTTCAGGCGCTTGAGCAGGTCGCCGATCTGCGGGCCGCCGCCGTGCACCACCACCGGATGGATGCCGACCGCCTTCATCAGCACGATGTCGCGGGCGAAGCCGGTCTTCAGCTCGTCGCTTTCCATGGCGTTGCCGCCGTACTTGATCACCAGGGTCTTGCCGACGAAGCGGCGGATGTAGGGCAGTGCTTCGGAGAGAACCTTGGCGACTTGGGTGGCGGCATCACGGCTGAGGGTCATGCTGAACTCCGCTGAACAGAGACTGGGGTGAATGCGTCCGGTGCCTGCAGGCACCGGCGAGAAATCGGTCGCCGTCCAAATGGCGAAAGGCCGACGCCCGCTGGTGGCGGGCGTCGGCCTCGGCATGCCGGCTGGATTTAGAACGGCAGCTTCAGATCCGGGGCGACAGTATAAAGCTGCGCACGGAACACTTCCTGGATGCGTTGCAGCTCCTCGGCGCTCTCGGCCTCGAAGCGCAGCACCAGCACCGGGGTGGTGTTGGAGGCGCGCACTAGGCCCCAGCCCTTCGGATAGTCGACGCGCACGCCGTCGAGGGTGCTGACCTCGGCGCCGGCGTCCCAGCGGGCATCGCGCTGCAGGGCCTCGATGATGGCGAACTTGCTTTCCTCGGTGACCTTGATGTTGATCTCCGGGGTGGAAAGGTCGACCGGGAAGTCGGCGAACACCTGGTCGGCGTTGCGCGGGTCCTGGGCGAGGATCTCCAGCAGGCGGGCGGCGCTGTAGAGGCCGTCGTCGAAGCCGAACCAGCGCTCCTTGAAGAAGATGTGCCCGCTCATCTCGCCGGCGAGCAGCGCGCCGCTTTCCTTCATCTTCTTCTTGATCAGCGAGTGGCCGGTCTTCCACATCAGCGGGCGACCGCCGTTGGCCTTGATCAGCGGGGTCAGGCGGCGGGTGCACTTGACGTCGAAGATGATCTCGGCGCCGGGGTTGCGCGAGGCGACGTCCTTGGCGAAGAGCATCAAGAGCTGGTCGGGGTAGATGATGGCGCCGCTGTTGGTCACCACGCCGACGCGGTCGCCGTCGCCGTCGAAGGCCAGGCCGAGGTCGGCCTTCTCGCTGGCGACCTTGGCGATCAGGTCTTCCAGGTTCTCCGGCTTGCCGGGGTCCGGATGGTGGTTGGGGAAGTTGCCGTCGACCTCGCAGAACAGCGGAATCACCTCGCAGCCGAGCGCCTCGATCAGGCGCGGGGCGATCACCCCGGCGACGCCGTTGCCGCAGTCGACCACCACCTTCAGCTTGCGCGCCAGACGGATGTCGCCGCTGACCTGCGCGAAGTAGCGCTCCAGCACGTCGACCTGCTCGACGCGGCCTTCGCCGGCGGTCAGATCACCGCTCTCGATGCGCTCGCGCAGCACTTGGATCTGTTCGTTGGCCAGGGTATCGCCGGCGACGACGATCTTGAAGCCGTTGTAGTCCGGCGGGTTGTGGCTGCCGGTGAGCTGCACGCCGGACTTGCCGGCGAGGATGTTGGCCGCGTAGTAGAGCACCGGGGTCGGCACCATGCCGACGTCGCTGACGGTGCAGCCGCTGTCGCGCACACCGCGGATCAGTTGCTCGACCAGCTCGGGGCCGGACAGGCGGCCGTCGCGCCCGACCGCAACGTTCGGCTCGCCCTTGGCCAGGCTTTCCGAACCGATGGCCCGGCCGATCCAGTAGGCGGCTTCCGGGGTCAGGCTGTCGCCGACCACGCCGCGGATGTCGTAGGCCCGGAAGATGCTGGCGGGCAGGTTGGGGGCTTTCTGCAAGCTGTTCATGCGGGGGTGGTGCTCCGATGTTTCCGGACCGGCGGTCCGGGTTACTTCAGGGATGTCCATGTCGGGCATGTCGTTGGGTACAGCAGCCAGCGACCGATTCGGCGGGCAAGCGGCCATTCGATTGCCATCAGGCGCCGGCCCGCAGGTTTGATGGACGAAGCGGCGGAGAGTTCCACGGGGCCGGGTTTTCGTCAGTGGCTGCCCGAGTGGCCGAAGCCGCCGGTGCCGCGCTGGGTTTCGTCGAAGGCCTCGACCAGCTCGAAACGCGCCTGCACCACCGGCACCAGCACCAGCTGGGCGATGCGCTCGCCGACCGCGATGCGAAAGGCGCTCTGGCCGCGGTTCCAGCAGGAGACCATGAGTTCGCCCTGGTAGTCCGAGTCGATCAGCCCGACCAGATTGCCGAGGACGATGCCGTGCTTGTGGCCGAGCCCCGAGCGCGGCAGGACCAGCGCGGCCAATCCCGGATCGGCGATGTGGATGGCCAGCCCGGTGGGAATCAGCGTGGTCTGTCCCGGCTCCAGGGTCAGTTCTTCCTGGAGCATGGCGCGCAGGTCGAGGCCGGCGGAGCCGGCGGTGGCGTAGGCGGGCAGCGGGTAGTCGCTGCCCAGGCGGGGGTCGAGAATCTTGGCTTGCAGACTGTGCATGGGTATCAGGCCTGGTCGAGGCGGTCGGCGATGAAGGCGATCAGCTGGCGGGCGATCTTGCCCTTGCTAGTCTGGGCGAAGCGGGTTTCCCGTTGTGCGCGGTCGATCACGCTGACCGCGTTCTCTTCGCTGTTGAAGCCGATACTGGGGTTGGCCACGTCGTTGGCGACGATCAGGTCGAGGTTTTTGGCCTTGAGCTTGCGCAGGGCATATTCCAGCAGATTTTCGGTCTCGGCGGCGAAGCCGACGCTGAACGGTCGGTCGGGGCGCTGCGCCAGGGTGGCGAGGATGTCCGGATTGCGCACCAGCTGCAGGAGCAGGCCGTCGTCGCGGTCCGGATCTTTCTTCAGCTTCTGCGGGGCGACCACCTGCGGGCGGTAGTCGGCCACCGCGGCGGCGGCGATGAGCAGGTCGCAGGGCATCGCCGCCTCGCAGGCGGCGAGCATGTCGCGGGCGCTGACCACGTCGATGCGCTCAACCCGGTCCGGGGTCGGCAGATGCACCGGGCCGCTGACCAGGGTCACCCGGGCGCCGGCCTCGGCGGCGGCCTCGGCCAGGGCGAAGCCCATCTTGCCGGAGCTGTGGTTGGTGATGTAGCGCACCGGGTCGATGTTTTCCTGGGTCGGGCCGGCGGTGATCAGCACATGGCGGCCGGTCAGGCGGCCGCTGGCGAAGCAGTCGGCAGCCCGCTGGGCAAGTTCCGCCGGCTCCAGCATGCGTCCCGGGCCGACGTCGCCGCAGGCCTGGCTGCCTTCGGCCGGGCCGAACAGGCGCAGGCCGCGGGCGGCGAGGGTCTGCGCGTTGGCCTGGGTCGCCGGGTCGCGCCACATCGACTGGTTCATCGCCGGCGCCAGGGCCACCGGGGCGTCGGTGGCCAGCACCAGGGCGGTCAGCAGGTCGTCGGCCACGCCCTGGGCGAGGCGTGCCAGCAGGTCGGCGGTGGCAGGGGCGATCAGCACCAGGTCGGCCCAGCGGGCCAGTTCGATATGGCCCATCGCCGCTTCGGCGGCGGGATCGAGCAGATCCAGGTGCACCGGGTGGCCGGACAGGGCCTGGAGGGTCAGGGGGGTGATGAATTCGCGCCCGCCCCGGGTCATCACCACATGGACTTCCGCGCCCTGGTCGCGCAGGCGACGGACCAGCTCCGCGCTCTTGTAGGCGGCGATGCCGCCGCCGACGCCCAGGACGATGCGTTTCCGATACAGCCGCTGCATAGACCTGCCTTGCGTTGTTGTCGTGGTCGCGTGCCCCGGCGTGTCCCGGGCAGCGGGACTGCCTGGGCGTGCTCCCCGTCACGGCCGGGCACAAAATGCCGGTTAAGATAGCACAGCCCCCGCGCAGGAAGCAGCGGGGCGCTCGACAGGGAGGTGACATGAGCATTCGGGACTGGCCGGCGACGGAGCGGCCGCGGGAAAAACTGCTGGAGCAGGGCGCGCCGGCGCTGAGCGACGCCGAACTCCTGGCGATCTTCCTGCGCACCGGGGTCGCCGGGCAGAGCGCGGTGGATCTGGCCCGTCATCTGCTGAACGACTTCGGCACCCTGCGCGCCCTGCTCGAGGCCGATCAGGCCTCGTTCAGCCGGCGCCTCGGCCTCGGGCCGGCCAAGTTCGCCCAGTTGCAGGCGGTGCTGGAGATGTCGCGCCGCCATCTGGCCGAGCGCCTGCGCCGCGACTCCGCGCTGGAGAGCCCGCAGGCGGTGCGCGACTACCTGAAGGCGCGCCTGCGCCACGAGCCCCACGAGATCTTCGGCTGCCTGTTTCTCGACGCCAAGCACCGGGTGCTGGCCTTCGAGGCGCTGTTCCACGGCACCGTCGACGGCGCCAGCGTCTATCCGCGCCAGGTGGTCAAGCGCGCCCTGGCGCACAACGCCGCCGCGCTGATCCTCACCCACAATCACCCCTCCGGCGTCGCCGAGCCGAGCCAGGCCGACCGCAGCCTGACCCAGCGGCTGAAGGAAGCGTTGGCGCTGATCGACGTGCGGGTGCTCGACCATTTCATCGTCGGCGACGGCGAGCCGCTGTCGATGGCCGAGCACGGCTGGCTGTAGGCTGGTTGGGCTAGTGCTTATGCCTCCGCTGAGGGTATTTGCCCAGCAGTGAGCATTAGTCATGGTGAGTGGCGTCACCGCCACTACTAGCAGCTAAGAGCCTTATACTTATCTGGCTAAAACATTTACCTGCTTGGGCTAAATATAGGCAGACGTCGTAAGTCTTTTGCTAATAATGCTTTTGGCTCATCAAGAAAGAGTTTTACGCTTTTGGCTGCTCGGATTCCGACATAGAAGCCAAAGTCTAGCATCATTGCCACATATCTCTCTCCAGCTTTATTTGGTGTTATTCCCTCGTGAAGCACGTGGATAAATCTAAGAGCTGAAAGTTTTTGGACAAGTAGGTAGCCACGGCTTGAGTTGTCAATTCTAACCAAAAATGCATTGTTTTTCTGTTCGCTAATACAGAAGGTTTTTATTTCTTCTAAGATGTCTTTGACCTCGTTTCGATCAAAGAATATATCTTGCTCCAGATCCTTGAGTTTGCTTTCGATGTTTTCCGATGCCGCGGAATTTATACTTGTTACAGAGACAGACTTTTGTCTCTTTACTGATGATTTGTTCATGGCTTGAGAAAATAAGCTCAAGGCATCTCTAGGGACTGCGGCTGCAGCAAGTACCAGGCGAGAGATAGCTGGAGCATCGGCCAAATAAGATATCCCGGGTAATCCACAGTATTTGGCATGCCCGTTTAGGATTTCCTCGATGTGCTGGCTAGATCGATCTGGCATGGTTAGGTTATAGTCGAGTCTCATGATTTGTATATCATGAGGTGATTGTAGTCCTAGACTTCTTTTGCTATCCCAAGTCTTAGTGAGGGCTTCGATTCCAGAGGCTTTGATATAGATATTATTATCCCTCGTTAGGGAGTAAAGTACAGCAAGCATTACGGGTTGAAGAGAAACGTCTAGTAAGTGCAGGTCGTCTAGGAAGATTGTAATAGGTTTTTCGGGTGTGGCAATATTTGAGATGACTCCACGCATGCGGGGAATATATCGATTTAGTTTTTTCTCAATTTGTTCAGAGTCCTCTTCTTCCCCCATGTTAATGGTGAGGGACTTTAAATCTCCAATTTCTGATGAGTATGGGAATATTTTGTATAGCTGAGAAAATATTTCTGACAAAATGCTACAGACAGCCTGAATTTCAGCCCTAGAGCTATAGCTTTGCATTGCAATCCAAACATATGGCCTGCTGAGAGAGCTCAACGTATGCATGGCATATGCTAATAAGCTTGATTTTCCCGCTCCACGACGGCCATACACTAAAAAGTTTGCGTTGCCAGTTATATCAGCTTCATAGTTTTGAAGTGATGAGGTGTAGCGACTAAAGAAATCGTCTTTAAATGTTCCTCTGTGTACGGTAAGGCTTTGCCCTAGCTCACGTCTTAGCAAGTGAACTTCTGGCATGTCGAAAATTTCTGGCGGTCGAGCCTTGCGCTCCCGAATGGAAAGTCGATCTTTATATGGGTGGCCTTCTTCAAGAGAGCTATTTAGCTCGTTTATGATGGCGAAAAATCTTGGACTCAGTTTTGCCACTTCAAAAACAATGAAGTCCCCGTCAGGGCGGCTCTTGACTTCATGAGTCAGTATGACGCTGTTTAATTTGGTTGCTAGCTTTATGAGGACTTCAGTGAGTTCGTTGGATGTATCGTCGGGGGTGTGAAGGCCGCTCATACGGTCACCCCGTGCGCGTTTAGAAAAAGTCGAGAATCTTCAATGAATTCGCTTACCATAAGTCGAGCTTCTCCGACAGTTGCAAGCAAATCACTTTCTGTTGCGGTATGGCTATAATCACAGAGATTCCTATCTTCTCTCAAATTTTTGAGTTTGAGTTTGTAGATGTCAATGTTGTTAAGGGTGGCAGGTAATGTGTCTATTTTTTAATGATCGCTAGAGTCTGTCGAAAAAGTTCCATCGCATTTTAGCGAGATGGCTCGTTTTACATTGTAGGCGGCATAGTAAAGCCGAGAAATATTTTGGCGCCATTCGCGAATAGCCAACGACATTGCGAATTTATGGTGCAACATCCCTAGCTCAAATAAAGCTATAACATTAGAGTCGATCTCAGTTCTAATTTTGTCGATTTCGGCTGGTGCCAAAATGCTAGACAGATTTCGTATCAATTTGTACGGATTAGAAGAGGCCAATAGAACGTGTGGTTCACTAAGTCCTTTTGGGTTAGCCATCTACACTACTTCCCCGATAGAAAATCGACTAATAAAATCGCTTTTTAGGCTGCGCTGCCTACCAAAATCAAGCTCTATTAATAGTTTCTTTAGTGGTTGTCATTTTGGGGAGATGCGTTCTAATACACAACTCCGCTATGTTGATTCTCACCCAAAACCACCCTCTCTGGCGACGGCGAGCCGCTGTCGATGGCCGAGCACGGCTGGCTGTAGCGGCGGCCGAGCGCTCGGCGGGCGGAGTCCGGCGCTCAGAGGCGCTCGAGGTAGGCGCTGCCGCCCAGCTGGCGGATCTGCCGGGCGATCCAGTTGGCGCGGTGCCCGACGTAGGCGCTCGGTGCGGAGGCGCTCCGCTCCCGCGGATTGGGCAGGACGGCGGCGAGCAGGCTGGCCTGGCGGGTCGACAGGTAGGGCGCACCGATGCCGAAGTGATGGCGGGCGGCGGCCTCGGCGCCGAAGATCCCGTCGCCCCATTCGGCGCTGTTCAGGTAGACCTCGAGAATCCGCTGCTTGGGCCAGCAGAGTTCGATCAGCGCGGTGAACCAGGTCTCGATGCCCTTGCGCAGCCAGCTGCGCCCGGACCAGAGGAACAGGTTCTTCGCCACCTGCTGGCTGAGGGTGCTGGCGCCGCGCAGCGTGCCGCCCAGCTCGTTGTGTTTCAGGGCGGCGCGGATCGCCGCGAGATCGAAGCCCCAGTGCTCGGCGAAGTGCTGGTCCTCGGCGGCGATCACCGCCATCTTCAGGTCGTCCGGCAGTTCTTCCCAAGGGCGCCATTCCCGCCGCAGTTCGAGCGGTCGGCCGTCGAGCCAGGACTCCAGCTCGCGCTCCACCATCAGCGCGCTGCCCGGCGGCGGCAGCCAGCGCAGGGTCAGTACCAGCAGGAGGGAGCCGGCGGCGAGCCAGAGCGGCAGCTGGAGCAGGCGGCGGAGCAGGGATCTGGGCATGGTCGGCTTGGCCGGGGCGGTCGGGCGGGTCATTATAGCGACCCCGTTTGGTCTGTCCGGAGTTCATCCATGGCGCGTGTCTTCCTGCTGCTGGCCGCCCTGTTCGGTTTCGCCGGCGTCGCCCTCGGTGCCTTCGGCGCCCACGGGCTGCGCGGTCTGCTGAGTCCGGAATACCTGGAGGTGTTCCAGACCGGCGTGCACTACCAGCAGTTCCATGCCCTGGCGCTGCTCGCCGTCGGCCTGCTCGCCCTGCACTGCCCCGGACGCCTGCTGGCGGCGGCCGGCATCCTCTTCGGACTGGGCATCCTGATGTTCTCCGGCAGTCTCTACCTGCTCACCCTCGGCGGTTTCAAGCTCGGTCTGGTCACGCCGTTCGGCGGTCTGGCCTTCCTCCTCGGCTGGCTGTGTCTGGGACTGGCCGGCTGGCGGGTCGGCGCACCGGCCTGAGTGGCCGGGTGGGCCCCCTGCCGCTACCTTGGTGATCGCCGCGGATCGGGGCTAGAATGCCGAACCTTCCGGACGCAGCGAACCCGTCATGCGCATTCACCTGAACGGCGAACCCTACGAACTTGCCGATGGCCAGACCGTCGCCGACCTGTTGGCCCGTCTGGATCTGGTCGGCCGGCGCGTCGCGGTCGAACTCAATCTCGACATCGTGCCCCGCAGCCTGCACGCCGCCACCGCCTTGCGCGAGGGCGACCGGATAGAGGTGGTGCACGCCATTGGTGGTGGTTGAAACACCTCCGCGCCCGGCCCGACCGCGGGACGGCGCTCCGGCACCACCCTTTCAATCGCCTGCCCAGGAGGAAATCCCGATGAGTCCCGCTCGCAACGACAAGCCCTTTACCCTGGCCGGCCGCACCTACAGCTCGCGTCTGCTGGTCGGCACCGGCAAGTACAAGGATCTCGAGGAGACCCGCCAGGCCATCGAGGCCTCCGGCGCCGAGATCGTCACCGTCGCGGTGCGCCGCACCAACATCGGCCAGAACCCCGGCGAGCCGAACCTGCTCGAGGTGATCAGCCCGGCGCGCTACACCATCCTGCCGAATACCGCCGGTTGCTACACCGCCGAGGAAGCGGTGCGCACCTGCCGCCTGGCCCGCGAGCTGCTGGACGGCCACCAGCTGGTCAAGCTGGAAGTGCTGGCCGACCAGAAGACCCTCTTCCCCAACGTGATCGAGACCCTCAAGGCCGCCGAAGTGCTGGTCAAGGACGGCTTCGACGTGATGGTCTACACCAGCGACGACCCGATCATCGCCCGCCAGCTGGCGGAAATGGGCTGCATCGCAGTGATGCCGCTGGCCGGCCTGATCGGCACCGGCCTGGGTATCTGCAACCCCTACAATCTGCGGATCATCCTCGAGGAGGCGACGGTGCCGGTGCTGGTGGATGCCGGGGTGGGCACCGCCTCGGACGCGACCATCGCCATGGAGCTGGGCTGCGAGGCGGTGCTGATGAACAGCGCCATCGCCCACGCCCAGGACCCGGTGCTGATGGCCCGGGCGATGAAGCACGCCATCGAGGCCGGACGCCTGGCCTATCTGGCCGGGCGCATGCCGAAGAAGCTCTACGCCAGCGCCTCGTCGCCGCTGGAGGGCTTGATCCGTTAATTTTCCCGGCGGCGCCCGGCGTCGCCTGCGTTCAGCGAAGCGAGTCCGGTCCGCGAGGGCAGGGCTCGTTTGTCTTTTCAGGAAGCGTTATGACCGACGAAATCCAACAGGCGCCGCAAACCGCCGACGAAGCGCCGCGCCTGCGCACCATCAAGAGCTTCGTGATGCGCGCCGGGCGCATGACGGAAGGCCAGCAGCGCGGCCTCGAACAGGGCTGGCCGAAGTTCGGCCTGGCCCTGGAGGACGGCCTGCGCGACTTCGACCAGGTGTTCGGGCACCGTGCGCCGCGCACCTTCGAGATCGGCTTCGGCATGGGCCACTCGACCCTGGAGATGGCGGCAAGCGCGCCGGAGCAGGACTTCATCGGCGTCGAGGTGCACAAGCCGGGCGTCGGCGCCCTGCTCAACGGCGCCCTGGCGCAGAACCTGACCAACCTGCGCGTCTACAGCTGCGATGCGCTGGACGTGCTGCGCCAGTGCGTGGCCGACGCCAGCCTGGAGCGTGTGCTGTTGTTCTTCCCCGACCCTTGGCACAAGAGCCGCCATCACAAGCGGCGCATCGTCCAGCCGGCGTTCGCCGAACTGGTGCGCCAGAAGCTCAGGGTCGGCGGCGTACTGCACATGGCCACCGACTGGCAGCCCTACGCCGAGCACATGCTGGAAGTGATGAGCGCCGCGCCGGGCTACCGCAACCTGGCCGTGGACGGCACCTATGTGCCGCGCCCCGAGGAGCGCCCGGTGACCAAGTTCGAGCGCCGCGGCGAGCGCCTCGGGCATGGGGTGTGGGACCTGAAGTTCCAGCGCATCGATTGAGTGGGGGCGCAGGGTGGAAAAGGCCTGCGGTCGTTTTCCACCCTGCGCCGGCCACGCCTACGGCAGGAAATGTTGCAGCAGGTCGTTGAGAAACAGCTGGCCGCGGGCGGTCGGGCGCAATAGCTGCGGATCGTTCTCCAGCAGGCCGGCGGCGCGAGCGGCGGCGCAGGGCTCGGCGATGGCCGCCAGCGGCAGGCCGGTGCGCTGCGCGAACAGCTCCGCCGGCACGCCCTCGGTCAGGCGCAGGGCGTTCATCATGAACTCGAACGGCAGCTCGGCCGCTTCCAGCAGGCGCTCGCCGGCCTGGAGGCGTTTGTCCGGGTCGAGGTAATCCTTCGGCAGGCGGGTTTTCCAGGTGCGGCGGATCTGGCCGTGGGGATCGCTGAGCTTGGCGTGGGCGCCGGCGCCGATGCCGAGGAAGTCGCCGAAGGTCCAGTAGTTGAGGTTGTGCCGCGCGCGCCGGCCGACCCGGGCATAGGCCGAGGTCTCGTACTGGACGAAGCCTTCGGCGGCCAGCAGCGCCTGACCGGCTTCCTGGATGTCCCAGAGCAGGTCGTCCTCGGGGATTTCCGGCGGCTGGCTCCAGAACAGGGTGTTCGGCTCCAGGGTCAGCTGGTACCAGGACAGGTGCGTCGGTCCGAGGGCGACGGCTTGGCGCAGGTCGGCCAGCGCGCCGGCCACGTCCTGGCCGGGCAGGCCGTGCATCAGGTCGAGGTTGAAGTTGTCGAAACCGGCGCGCCGCGCCATTTCGGCGGCGCGGACCGCTTCATTGCCGTCGTGGATGCGCCCCAGCGCCTGGAGTTGCGCGGTCTGGAAGCTCTGCACGCCGATCGACAGGCGGTTGATGCCGAGGCGCCGATAGTCGGCGAATTTTTCCTGTTCGAAGGTGCCGGGGTTGGCCTCGAGGGTGATCTCGATATCGCGGGCAAACGCGATGCGACGGTTCATGCCGGCCAGCAGGCGGTCGAGGGCGCGGGCGGAGAACAGGCTGGGCGTGCCGCCGCCGAAGAAGATCGTCACCAGCCCGCGGCCATGAGCGGCCGGCAGGTCGGCCTCGAGGTCGGCGAGCAGGGCGTCGACGTAGGCGTCTTCCGGCAGCTCGGGACCGGCGGCGTGGGAGTTGAAATCGCAGTACGGGCACTTGCGCACGCACCAGGGGATGTGGACGTACAGCGCCAGAGGGGGTAGCTGGAATCCGCTTTTCCTCCCCTCGACCTCCGGGAGAGGCGCAGGGGGAGAGGGTTGCCGGCTCATGCCAGTCCCAGCCGCTGCCTGAGTAGGGCCATGGCGCGGGCGCGGTGGCTCAGGCGGTTCTTCTCGGTCGGTGCCAGCTCGGCGCTGGCGCAGTCCGTCTCCGGCACCCAGAACAGCGGGTCGTAGCCGAAGCCCTGCGCACCGCGCGGCGCATGCAGGATGCGTCCGTGCCAGAGGCCCTCGCAGAGGATCGGCAGCGGGTCCTCGGCATGCCGCACCAGGGCCAGGGCGCAGACGAACCGGGCGCCGCGTTCGGCGTCCGGCACGTCCTTGAGCGCTTCCAGCAGCTTGGCGTTGTTCGCCGCATCGCCGCCGCCACCGGCATAGCGCGCCGAGTAGATGCCCGGCGCGCCGCTGAGGACGTCCACCGCCAGGCCCGAGTCGTCGGCCAGCGCCGGCAGGCCGGACACCCGTGCGGCGTGACGGGCCTTGAGGAGGGCGTTCTCGACGAAGGACAGGCCGGTTTCTTCCGGCTCGACGTCGCTGAATTCGCCGACCGAGCGCACCGCGACGGCATCGCCGAGCAGGGCCTGGAGTTCCTTGAGCTTGCCGGCGTTGTGGCTGGCCAGCACCAGTTGGGAAAGAGTCATCATTCGTCGGGGAAGAATTCCTGGTCGAACTCGAAGCTGTTGAGGGGGCCGCCGCCGCTCTGGACGTCGACCTTGAAGTGCAGGGTTTCCCGGTCGAAGGGGAACTGCGCCAGGTAGTAGATGGCCTCGCCCTCGCGCACCTCGCGAAAGCTCAGCGTGCGGAGCTGTCCCAGGGTATTGCGCAGCTGGGCCTTGACCGTCGCGGGCTGGGCCTTGCCGGCCTTCAGCACGGCGACGTTGAGCACGCCCTCGGTCTTGCCGCGGACGATGCCGGCGGCGCTGGCGATCTCCGGTTGCAGGAAGCCGGAGTTGAAGGCGCTGTAGTGTACGTCGAGGTCACCGAACGTCTGCAGGCGTTCGGCGGCGGTGGCCGACAACAGGCAGAGGGCGAGCAGGAACAGGGCTGGGCGACGCATGGCGATCTCCTTGCCGCAAGGGCGCGAGAGGTGGGATGGCCCCGGCCATGTCGTGGCGTCCCGGCGGTTGGACCATCGGTCGCACGGGGCCGCTAGCGGCTGACATGGTAGATGCCGATTTCACCTAACAGATTAGGCCACAGGCGGCTGGCCCAGCCATGCCGATGCTCGCGGTCCACCGCCAGGCGCTGCAGCACCCGTACCTGGCGTTCGCGGCACAGCGCCTCGAAGTCCTTGAAGGTGCAGAAGTGGATGTTCGGCGTGTTGTACCAGGTGTAGGGCAGGAACTCGGAAACCGGCATCCGCCCCTTGCTCGCCAGGTCCCAGCGGCAGCGCCAGTGGCCGAAGTTGGGAAAGGTGATGATGCAGGTGCGGCCGACCCGCAGCATCTCCTCGAGGATGCGGTCCGGGTAGTGCACGGCCTGCAGTGCCTGGGTCATCACCACCACGTCGAAGCTGTCGCTGGCGAGGTTGCCGAGGCCCTTGTCGAGGTCCTGCTCGATCACGTTGACGCCCTTCTCGAGGCAGGCGGCGATGTTCTGCGGGTCGATCTCCAGGCCGTAGCCGCTGACTCGCTTGTGTTCGCCCAGCCAGGCCAGCAGTTCGCCGTCGCCGCAGCCGAGGTCGAGCACCCGGCTGCCGGCGGGAATCCACTCTTGGATGATGTCCAGGTCGGCTCTCATGGTCGCCTCACAGCGCGATTCGGTTCATGTAGCTGCGAAATCCCTGCAGGTAGCGGGGGATCGGCATGAGAAAGGCGTCGTGGCCCTGCGGTGCGTCGATTTCCAGGTAGCTGACGTTCTTGCCGGCGGCGATCAGCGCGTCGACGATCTCCCGCGAGCGGGCCGGCGAGAAGCGCCAGTCGGTGGTGAAGGACATCAGGCAGAAGTCGGCCCGGGCTGCCGCCAGGGTCTTGGCCAGATCGTCGCCGTGGGCGGCGGCGGGGTCGAAGTAGTCCAGCGCCTTGGTCATCAGCAGGTAGGTGTTGGCGTCGAAGCGCCCGGAGAACTCCTCGCCCTGGTAGCGCAGGTAGCCCTCCACCTGGAACTCGACGCTGTGGAAGTCGTAGTTGAGCTGGTCGGTCTTCAGCTCGCGGCCGAATTTCTCGCCCATCGCGTCGTCCGACAGGTAGGTGATGTGGCCGACCATGCGCGCCAGCATCAGGCCGCGCTTGGGGATCACCCCGCGTTCCTGGAAGTGTCCGCCGTGGAAGTCCGGGTCGGAGAGGATCGCCTGGCGCGCCACCTCGTTGAAGGCGATGTTCTGCGCCGACAGCTTGGGGGCCGTGGCGATCGCCAGGCAATGGCGGACCCGCTCGGGATAGCTGATGGTCCACTGCAGGGCCTGCATGCCGCCGAGGCTGCCGCCGACCACCGCGGCCCACTGCTGGATGCCTAGGGCATCGGCCAGGCGTGCCTGGCTGTGCACCCAGTCTTCCACCGTCACCACCGGGAAGTCCGCGCCGTAGGGGCGGGCGGTCGCCGGGTTGAGGCTGCCGGGGCCGGTCGAGCCGTTGCAGCCGCCGAGGTTGTTCAGGCTGACGACGAAGAACTTGCGGGTGTCGATGGGCTTGCCGGGACCGATGCTGCTGTCCCACCAGCCGGGCTTGCGGTCTTCGCCGCTGTGGTAGCCGGCGGCATGGTGATGGCCGGAGAGGGCGTGACAGATCAGCACCGCGTTGCTGCGCGCCGCGTTGAGTTCGCCGTAGGTTTCATAGACCAGTTCGTAGTCGCTCAGACTGCGCCCGCAGGCGAGCATCAGCGGTTCGCTGAAATGCAGCATCTGCGGGCGGACCAGGCCGACGGAATCTTCGGGAAAAGCCAATGCAGGCCTCTGCTGTCGCAAAAAAGAGGCGCCAGTCTAAAGAGCGCCGACAACGGCGGCAAGCGCGCGGCCTCCGCGGCTCAGGCGCCCGGCCGCGGGGCGAGGCCGGGCAGCTCGGGCAGCTGCCGGGGCTGGCGGATGCGCACCCGCTTCTGGCGGTTCAGTTCGCCGCTTTCCAGGCTCACCTGGCTCTTCGGCACGCCGAAGGCAGCGGCGAGGAAGGCCAGCAGGTGGGCGTTGGCCTTGCCCTCCACCGGCGGGGCGGTGAGGCGGATCTTCAGGCGCTCGCCGTGCAGCCCGGCGAATTCGTCCTTGCTGGCCTTGGGCTGCAGGTGGCAGGCGAGGATCAGGTCCTCGCCGTCCCAGCGGTACCAGCTCATCAGAGGAAGGGGCTGAGCGCGCGCGGCATGCCGGTCATGGCGGCGAGGTTGTTGATCACCAGCATGTCGAGCAGGTTCAGCGCGATGAAGGCGAAGATCGGCGAGATGTCCAGCCCGCCGAGGTTCGGCAGGATGCGGCGGAGCGGCGAGAGCAGGGGTTCGCAGATCTGGTTGACCAGCTGCGCGGCCGGGTTGTAGCTGCCGGGGGCGACCCAGGAAAGGATCACGCTGACGATCAGGGCGAAGAAGAACACCTTGAGGAACAGCGAGGCGACGCCGATCGCCGACCAGATCAGGAGCGGCAGCAGGTAGCCGCCGACGCCGTAGCCCATCAGCAGCAGGACGCCGATCATCAGCGCCAGCTGGACCAGGATGGCCAGCACCAGGGAGGCGAGGTCCAGCCCGCCGAGGCCGGGAACGATCCGCCGCAGCGGCTTGAGCAGCGGCTGGGTGGCCTTGACCACGAACTGGCTGAGGGGGTTGTAGAAGTCGGCGCGGACCAACTGGAGGATGAAGCGCAGCAGGACGATCAGCAGGTAGAGGCTGCCGAGGCTCTGCACGATGTAGACGATCGCGGTGTTCAATCCGTTCATTCGGGAATGGCTCCTGGTTATCGGCCCAGCTGTTCGGCCAGTTCGGCGGAGCGCCGGGCGGCGGCGTCTAGCGCCTGCTGCACCAGGGCTTCGAAGCTGCCGGCCTGGAAGGCGTTGATCGCCGCTTCGGTGGTGCCGTTCGGCGAGGTCACCCGGCGGCGCAGTTCGGCGGCGTCGATGCCGCTTTCGGTGGCCATGCGTGCGGCGCCGAGGGCGGTCTGCAGGGTCAGTTGCGCGGCGGTGTCGCGCGGCAGGCCGAGCCGTTCGCCGGCGACGGTCATGGCCTCCATGAGCAGGAAGAAATACGCCGGGCCGCTGCCGGACACCGCGGTGACGGCATCCAGCAGGCGCTCCTCGTCGAGCCACAGGGCCAGGCCGACCGCGCCCAGCAGCTGTTCGGCCTGCTGGCGCTGGGCGGCGGATACCCGGGCGTTGGCGAACAGGCCGCTGACGCCCTGGCGCAGCAGCGCCGGGGTGTTCGGCATGCAGCGCACCACGGGCCGCTCGCCCAGCCAGGCTTCGAGGCTGGCGCAGCCGATGCCGGCGGCGATGGAGACGATCAGCTGCTCCGGGCGCAGATGGGCGGCGAGCGCCTGGCAGACCGCCTTCATCACCTGCGGCTTGACCGCCAGCACCACCACCTCGGCACCGGCGACGGCCTCGGCGTTGTCGGCGAACAGCTCGATGCCGTGCTCGGCGGCGATGAGGGCGCGCTGTTCGGCGCCCGGGTCGCTGGCACGGATCGCAGCGGCCGGCACGCCCTGGGCGCGCAGCCCGCCGATCAGGCTGGCGGCCATATTGCCGGCGCCGATGAAGGCGATGCGGGTGTCACTCATGGGAGACTTTCCTTTATCTAGCGGGGAGGCTGCCCGTAGTCGCGGGCGCCGAACAGGGCGGTGCCGATGCGCACCCAGGTGGCGCCTTCGGCGATGGCGGCCTCCAGGTCGTGGCTCATGCCCATGGAGAGGGTGTCGAGATCGAGGCCGAGCTTTTCCTTCAACTCGCGCAGGCGGGCGAAGGCGGCGCGCTGGGCGGCTGGGTCGTCGGTCGGCTCGGGAATCGCCATCAGCCCGCGCAGGCGCAGGTTGGGCAGCTCCGCCACGGCGCCGGCGAGCGCCGCCAGTTCCGCGGGGGCGCAGCCGGACTTGCTGGCCTCGCCGCTGACGTTGACCTGCAGGCAGAGGTTCAGCGGCGGCAGCTGCGCCGGGCGCTGCTCGGAGAGACGCTGGGCGATCTTCAGGCGGTCCACCGCGTGGACCCAGGCGAAGTGCTCGGCGAGGGCACGGGTCTTGTTGGACTGGATCGGCCCGATGAAATGCCAGGTCAGCTCCAGGTCGGCCAGTTCGGCCTGCTTGGCCAGGGCCTCCTGCAGGTAGTTCTCGCCGAAGTCGCGCTGGCCGCAGGCGAAGGCCTCGCGCAGGGCGCTCGCCGGCTTGGTCTTGCTCACGGCCAGCAGCTGCACGTCCTGCGGATCGCGCCCGGAAGCTTGCGCCGCCTCACGGATACGCGCGCGAACCTTTGCAACACTCTCTGGGATCGTGGACATTTGTGCCGTTTCCTGCCCGGGCCGCCGGTTGTCGCGGCATTCTACCCGCTTGTTTGTGATTGGGGACCCCCATGGACATTACCGAGCTGCTCGCCTTCAGCGCCAAGCAGGGTGCGTCGGACCTGCACCTCTCTTCCGGTCTGCCGCCGATGATCCGCGTCGACGGCGATGTGCGCCGGATCAACCTGCCGCCGATGGATCACAAGCAGGTGCACGCGCTGATCTACGACATCATGAACGACAAGCAGCGCAAGGATTACGAGGAGTTCCTCGAGACCGACTTCTCCTTCGAGGTGCCCGGCGTGGCGCGCTTCCGGGTCAACGCCTTCAACCAGAACCGCGGGGCCGGCGCGGTGTTCCGGACCATTCCGTCGCGGGTGCTGAGCATGGACGACCTGGGGATGGGCGAGGTGTTCAAGAAGATCACCGAGGTGCCGCGCGGGCTGGTGTTGGTCACCGGCCCCACCGGCTCGGGCAAGTCGACCACCCTGGCGGCGATGCTCGACTATCTGAACGCCAACAAGCACCACCACATCCTCACCATCGAGGACCCGATCGAGTTCGTCCACGAGTCGAAGAAGTGCCTGATCAACCAGCGCGAGGTGCACCGCGATACCCTGGGCTTCGCCGCGGCGCTGCGTTCGGCACTGCGCGAGGACCCGGACGTGATCCTGGTGGGCGAGATGCGCGACCTGGAAACCATCCGCCTGGCGCTGACCGCCGCGGAAACCGGCCACCTGGTGTTCGGCACCCTGCACACCACCTCGGCGGCCAAGACCATCGACCGGGTGGTCGACGTGTTTCCCGCGGAAGAGAAGTCGATGGTCCGCTCGATGCTCTCCGAGTCGCTGCAGTCGGTGATTTCCCAGACCCTGCTGAAGAAGGTCGGCGGCGGCCGGGTGGCGGCCCACGAGATCATGATCGGTACTCCGGCGATCCGTAACCTGATCCGCGAGGACAAGGTGGCGCAGATGTACTCGGCGATCCAGACCGGCGGCTCGATCGGTATGCAGACCCTCGACATGTGCCTGAAGAACCTGCTCTCCAAGGGCACGATCACTCGCGAGGCGGCCCGCGAGAAGGCGAAGATTCCCGACAATTTCTAGACCATGCGTCCTCCGGCGAACGGCCTGCCGCAGGCGGCCGTTTCTCCCGGGGGCGCGATAGGCGACCGAGACCATGGAATTCGAAAAGCTGCTGCGCCTGATGATGGAGAAGGGCGCTTCCGATCTGTTCATCACCGCGGGCATGCCGCCGTCGATGAAGCTCAACGGGCGCCTGGTGCCGGTGACCCGCAACCCGCTGTCGCCGGAACAGACCCGGGAAACCGTGTTTTCGGTGATGAACGAGCAGCAGCGCCGCGAGTTCGCCGCCAGCCACGAGTGCAACTTCGCCATCAGCGCCCGCGGCATCGGCCGTTTCCGGGTCAGCGCCTTCTACCAGCGCAACCTGGCGGGGATGGTGCTGCGGCGCATCGAGACGCACATTCCGACCTTCGACGAACTGCAGTTGCCCGAGGTGCTGCGCGAGCTGTCGATGACCAAGCGCGGCCTGGTGCTGTTCGTCGGCGCCACCGGCACCGGCAAGTCCACCTCGCTGGCGGCGATGATCGGCTATCGCAACCAGAACAGCAGCGGCCACATCATCTCCATCGAGGACCCGATCGAGTTCATCCACCAGCACCAGGGCTGCATCGTCACCCAGCGCGAGGTGGGCATCGACACCGAGTCTTTCGAGGTGGCGCTGAAGAACACCTTGCGCCAGGCGCCGGATGTGATCATGGTCGGCGAGATCCGCACCCGCGAGACCATGGACTACGCGGTGGCCTTCGCCGAGACCGGCCACCTGTGCCTGGCTACCCTGCACGCCAACAATGCCAACCAGGCGCTCGACCGGATCATCAACTTCTTCCCCGCCGACCGTCACCACCAGGTGTGGATGGACCTGTCGCTGAACCTGCGCGCGATCGTCGCCCAGCAGCTGATCCCGACGCCGGACGGCAAGGGTCGCCGGGCGGTGATCGAGGTGCTGATCAATACTCCATTGATCTCCGACCTGATCCGCAAGGGCGAGGTCCACGAACTCAAGGCGGTGATGAAGCGCTCCACCGAGCACGGCATGCAGACCTTCGACCAGGCGCTGTACCAGCTCTACACCCAGGGCGAGATCACCTACGAGGAAGCCCTGCGCCATGCCGACTCGGCCAACGACCTGCGCCTGATGATCAAGCTGGAGTCGGAGACCGACGGTGCACACCTGTCCAACGTGGCCGACGGGTTCAGCCTGCAGGCCAGCGAGGACGACACCGGCCGGCGCGGGCGCTGACGGGCGGGCCGCTCTGGCCGCGGCGGCTTGCACCCATCCTGCGGCTCTTTTCGGGAGACTGGCCATGCAGATTCAGGATACCCACAGCAAGCTTATCGGCTACCTGTTGTGGATCTTCGGCTTTCTCGGCGCGCACCGCTTCTACTACGGCCGTCCGGTGACCGGAACGATCTGGTTCTTCACCCTCGGGCTGCTCGGCGTCGGCTGGCTGATCGACTTGTTCCTGATTCCGTCGATGGACCGCGAGGCCGACCTGCGCTTCCATGCCGGCCCCCTCGACTACAACGTCGCCTGGCTGCTGCTGACCTTCCTCGGGGTCTTCGGCGTGCACCGCCTGTACCAGGGCAAGTGGCTCACCGGCCTGCTCTACCTGCTGACCGGCGGCCTGTTCCTGGCCGGCGTGCTTTACGATTTCTGGACGCTGAACGAGCAGGTATCCCTGCGCAACGCCCAACGGAGCTATTGATCCCCGCACGACGAGGCCCGCCGGTTGGCGGGCCTCGTCGTGCGGGCGCTGCGCAGGCAACCATCAGGCCTGGTAGCTGATCCGCCCGTCGAGCAGGGTGTAGCGCACCGCGCCGGGCAGGACGTGGCCAATGAACGGGCAGTTGCGGCCCTTGGACAGCCAGTGCTCGCCGGCCAGGGTGGCGGCCTGCGGGTCGAACAGCACCAGGTCGGCCGGGGCGCCGGCCGCGAGGCGCCCGGCCGGCAGGCGCAGGGCCTGGGCCGGGCCGTGGGTGAGCCGGGCGAGCAGGGTCGGCAGGTCGAGCACGCCCTCCTGGACCAGGCTCAGGGCCAGCGGCAGCAGCAGTTCGACGCTGCTGATGCCGGGCTCGGTGGCGCCGAACGGCGCCAGCTTGGCGTCCGGCTCGTGGGGCTGGTGGTGGCTGGCGATCGCCTGGATGGTGCCGTTTTTGACCGCCTCGCGCAGGCCGTCGCGGTCGGCGCGCGAACGCAGCGGCGGCTGCACGTGGTAGAGGCTGGAGAAGTCGGCCAGCGCCTCGTCGGTGAGGATCAGCTGGTACAGCGCCACGTCGGCGGTCACCGGCAGGCCGCGGGCCTGGGCCTCGGCGATCATCTGCGCGCCACGGGCGCTGGAGAGCTGGCTGAAGTGGGCGCGCACGCCGGCCTGCTCGACCAGCAGCAGGTCGCGGGCCAGGGCCACGGTTTCCGCCGTTTCCGGAATGCCCGCCAGGCCCAGGAAGCTGGCCATCGGTCCTTCGTGGGCAAGGCCGTCTTCGGCGAGGGCGGCGTCCTGGGAGTGGAACACCACGGTCAGGTCGAAGGTGGCGGCGTATTCCAGGGCGCGGCGCAGGTTGCGGTGGCTGGCGAAGCTGGCCAGGCCGTTGCCGAAGGCGACGCAGCCGGTGTCGCGCAGGGCGACCAGTTCGGCCAGTTGCTCGCCGGCCAGTTCCCGGCTCAGGGCGCCGACCGGGAAGACCTTGGCGTGGCCGGCCTCGCGGGCGCGGTCGAGGATCAGCTCGGCCACCGCCGGGGTGTCCAGCACCGGCTTGGTCAGCGGTGGGCAGCACAGGCTGGTGACGCCGCCGGCGGCGGCGGCGCGGGTTTCGCTGGCGATGTTGCCCTTGCGGCTGTAGCCGGGCTCGCGCAGGGCGACCGACAGGTCGACCAGGCCGGGTGCGGCGATCAGGCCGCGGGCGTCGAGGGTCTGCTCGGCCTCGAAGGCGGCCGGCGCCGTGCCAACGGCGGCGATCCGGCCGTCGGCCAGGTAGAGGTCGGCGACCTGGTCGAGACCGCTGGCCGGGTCGATGACGCGGGCGCCGAGGATACGGATACGCATCAATTGGGCTCCTCGGAGGCGGATTCGGAAGTGAGCTGGCGCTGCGCGGTCTGCCCGCTCATGGCCATGGACAGCACCGCCATGCGCACGGCGATGCCGTAGGTGACCTGGTTGAGGATCACCGACTGGGCGCCGTCGGCGACTGCCGACTCGATCTCCACACCGCGGTTGATCGGCCCCGGGTGCATGACGATGGCGTCCGGCTTGGCCAGCGCCAGGCGCGTGGTGTTCAGCCCGTAGAGGCGGTAGAACTCGCCCTGGCTGGGCAGCAGGCCGCCCTGCATGCGCTCGCGTTGCAGGCGCAGCATGATCACCACGTCGACGTCCCGCAGGCCCTCGGCCAAGTCGTGGAAGACGCGCACGCCGTACTGCTCGAGACTCGCCGGCAGCAGGGTCTTCGGGCCGATCACGCGGATGTCCGGACAGCCGAGGGTGCGCAGGGCGAGCATGTCGGAGCGCGCCACCCGCGAGTGCAGGACGTCGCCGACGATGGCCACCGAGAGGTTCTCGAAGCCGCCCTTGTGGCGGCGGATGGTCAGCATGTCGAGCATGCCCTGGGTCGGGTGGGCATGGCGGCCGTCGCCGCCGTTGATCACCGCCACGTCGGGGCAGACGTGCTCGGCGATGAAGTGCGCGGCGCCGGAGTCGGCATGGCGGACGACGAACATGTCGGCGGCCATCGCCTCGAGGTTGCGCAGGGTGTCGAAGAGGGTCTCGCCCTTGCTGGTCGAGGAGGTCGACACGTTGAGCGTGATCACGTCGGCGGAGAGCCGCTGGGCGGCCATCTCGAAGGTGGTGCGGGTGCGCGTGGAGTTCTCGAAGAACACGTTGCAGACGGTCTTGCCGCGCAGCAGCGGAACCTTCTTCACCGCGCGGGTGCCGACTTCGAGGAAGGAGTCGGCGGTGTCGAGAATCTCGGTCAGCAGCTCGCGGGACAGGCCGTCGAGCGAGAGGAAGTGGCGCAGCTGGCCCTGGTCGTTGAGCTGCAGCGGGCGCTTGGCGTCGTTCGGCGTCATCGCGGAGGGACTCTTGGGTTAGGCGGAGGCAAGGGCCTGGCGCTCGAGGGCGAGCGGTGCGGGGCCGAGCAATTTTACCCGCTCGTCGGGGGCGAGCGACAGGGTCTGGCCGACCACGTCCGGACGGATCGGCAGCTCGCGGGCGTCGAGGTCGAGTAGGCAGACCAGGGTCACGCTGGCCGGCCGGCCGTAGTCGAACAGTTCGTTGAGGGCGGCGCGCACGGTGCGGCCGGTCATCAGCACGTCGTCGATCAGCACCAGGTGCTGGCCCTCGACCTCGAAGGGCAGCGTGGAGGGACGCACCTGCGGGTGCAGGCCGCCCTGGGTGAAGTCGTCGCGGTAGAAGGACACGTCGAGCACGCCCAGCGGCTCCTCGCGGCCGAGGGTCGCCAGCAGCGCTTGGGCGACCCAGACGCCGCCGGTATGGATGCCGACGAAGCGCGGCGTATCGATGTGGTGGGCCTGCAGGTGGCGTGTCAGCTCGGCGGCCATCCCGGGCAGCAGTGCGGCGGGGTCGGGCAGGGTCATGGGCGGTCTCCTTGGGGGCGCCGCAGGATGCGGCGCCGCGGTTTCAGCCGGCCGGGCGTTCCGCCAGCCAGCCTTCCAGTAACAGGGCGGCCGCCAGGGCGTCCACCGGGCGCTGGCGATAGCCGTCGCGCTGGCCCTGGGCCAGGCGGTGCCCCTTGGCTTCGAAGGTGGTCAGGCGCTCGTCGTGGGTATGCACCGGCAGGTTGAAGCGGCCGTGCAGGCGGCGGGCGAAGCGCTCCGCGCGCGCACTCATCGCGCTCGGCGTGCCGTCCATGTTCAGCGGCAGGCCGACGACCAGGGCGTCCGGCTGCCACTCCTTGATCAGCTTCTCGACCTGGGTCCAGTCGGGTACGCCGTCCTGCGCCTTGAGCACGCAGAGTTCGCGGGCCTGGCCGGTGATCGCCTGGCCGACGGCGACGCCGATCTGCCGGGTGCCGTAGTCGAAGCCGAGCAGCAGGCGCAGCCCGCTCATGCGTGGCCGGCCTGGGAGGTCAGCAGGGCGAGGTTGATGCCCAGACGGGCGGCGGCGGCGGGCAGACGCTGCTCCGCCGGGGTGTCGAAGAGGATCGCGGGATCGGCCGGGCAGGTCAGCCAGGTGTTCTGCAGCAGCTCGGCCTCCAGCTGGCCGGCGTCCCAGCCGGCGTAGCCGAGGGCGATCAGGCAGCGCGCCGGGCCGCTGCCGTCGGCGATCGCCAGCAGCGTGTCCTGGGAGGTGGACAGCGCCAGCCCGTCCAGCTCCAGGGTGGCCTGGAAGCGGTAGCCGGGCGCATGCAGGACGAAGCCGCGATCGGCCTGCACCGGCCCGCCGGTATAGATCGGCAGGCTGCGGCGCGCCTCGAGCGTCGGGCTGTCCGGGCTCAGTTGGGCGAGCACCTGGCCGAGGTCGAGTTCGCTCGGGCGGTTGACCACCAGGCCCATGGCGCCCTGGTCGTTGTGGTCGACCAGATAGACGAGGGCCTGCGCGAAATTGGGATCGGCCATGTGCGGCATGGCGATCAGGAAGTGATGCTTGAGGTAGTGGGGGGTGGTGTTCATCTTCATCGGCCTAGTTTCAAGCTTCGGGGCGCAGGCTTCAAGAGTGGCACAGGGTGGCGCGGCGGGCCTGCGCGGCCGACCCGGCCTCCGTCGTCAGTTGCTCAACAGCCGGTCGCCGCGCTCGAAGCGCCAGGTGCGGATGATTTCCAGCCGGTCGATGTCGGCCAGGTCGCCGGTGAAGGGCGCGTAGGGGGCGGCCAGGCGGACGATGCGCAGCGCCGCCTGGTCCAGCACGGGCTCGCCGGAGGGCTCCAGGATCTGCACTTCGTGGAGGGTGCCGTCGCGGTTGATCGACACCAGCAGGCGCAGGCTGCCGTAGAGCTGCCGGCGGCGGGCATCCTCGGGGTAGTTGAGGTTGCCGATCCGCTCGACCTTGCGGCGCCATTCGTCCTTGTACCAGGCGCCCTTGTCGCGCATGGTCGAGGCCGCGCTAAGGCGAAGGATCCGCGGGCGCTTGGCGTAGCGCTGGACGTCGTTGGCCAGTTCGGCCTCCAGGCTGGCGATCTCGGCGGACAGCTGGGCGCTGTCGAAGGTCGGCGTCGCCGGGCTGGGCGGTGCCGGCTTGGTTGCTTCGTGCTTGACCGGGGTCTTCTCCGGGTGCGGCCGGCGGGTCGCCACGGCCGCCTTCGGCGCCGTTTCGGGCGCCGAAGGCGGTGTCGCGGCGGGTGGGGAGACCCGGTTGATGGCGGTGTCCTGGAAGGGCGCCGTCTCGGTGGTCTTGGGTTTGGCCTGGTGCTCCAGGGTGCCGCTGCCCTGCTGGTTGTCCTGGGCGAGGAAGTCGGCTTCCTTGGGCTTTTTCTCGCTCTTGAAGGTGGACAGGGTGATGTCCAGGGTCTTGCTGGCTTCGGTCGGCCTGGGCAGGTCGAAGCCGAGGCCGAAGATCGCGGCCAGGTGCAGCAGCGCGGCGAGGAACAGGGTCAGGCCCAGGCGATCCGCGGGACGGACGCCGGGGCGGGCGGGTGCGGGCGGAGGGGAGGCTGCGGTCATGGCTTTTCGGCTGGCTACGAATTGCCGCGCAGTCTGCCGAGGGGGCGGCGAAAAGTCTATGAACCAGGCGGCAGCTTCGCAGCCCTGCCGGCCGTTCAGCCCCGGGCTGCGAGCTTCTGCGCGATCACCTCCATCAGGCGTTCGCCGATGCGCGTGTCGTAGACGTTGTCGATCTCGCGGATGCAGGTCGGGCTGGTGACGTTGATTTCCGTCAGGTGCTCGCCGATCACGTCGAGGCCGACGAACAGCAGGCCGCGCCGGCGCAGTTCCGGGCCCACCTGGGCGGCGATCTCGCGGTCGCGCTCGGTCAGCGGCCGGGCCACTCCGCGGCCGCCGGCGGCGAGGTTGCCGCGCGTCTCGCCGGGGGCCGGAATGCGCGCCAGGCAGTAGGGGACGGGTTCGCCGTCGACCATCAGGATGCGCTTGTCGCCATCCTTGATCGCCGGCAGGTAGCGCTGCGCCATGATCTGCCGGGTGCCGTGCTCGGTCAGCACTTCCAGGATCACCGACAGGTTGGGGTCGCCCTGGCGGTGGCGAAACACCGAGGCTCCGCCCATTTCGTCCAGTGGTTTGAGAATGACATCACCGTGCTCGGCGGCGAACTCGCGCAGAATGTCGGCGCGACGGCTCACCAGGGTCGGCGGGGTGAGCTGCGGGAACTGGGTGGCGAAGAACTTCTCGTTGCAGTCGCGCAGGCTCTGCGGGCGGTTGACCACCAGGCAGCCGGCCTTTTCGGCGAGTTCGAGCAGGTAGGTGGCGTACACGTACTCGCTGTTGAAGGGCGGGTCCTTGCGCATCAGCAGCACGTCCAGATCGGCCAGGGGCGCGTCGTGCTCTTCCTGCAGCTCGAACCAGTGCGTCGAGTCGTCGAAGACCCGGAGGGCGCGCATCCGGGCTCGGGCCTCGCTGCCGCGCTGGTAGAGATCCTGCGGCTCCATGTAGTGCAGCGACCAGCCGCGCGCCTGCGCGCTCTGCAGCATGGCCAGCGAGCTGTCCTTCTTGAAGGCGATCTGCGCGATGGGGTCCATGACGATCCCGAGGCGAATGCTCATGGGGTGTCCTCCGGGTGAAAGGCGGCCGGAAATTCGGCCGGGGTGCAAAAAAGAGGGCCCAGATTGGCGTCGGTCCGGCGCTCGGTCAAGAAAACCTTGAGCGAGTGCACGGTTAGATGCGGAGCGAATGTGCTAAAACGTCCCGGCGATGGGGTGGCCCTTTGCCGGCAAGTCCCAGATGGCCTGGGAGCAACGCGTGGTCAACGGCTCGGCGGAGCCTGGTAAGACGAATATGGAACAGCATTCCGACGGTTTGAAGGTCATGGTGATCGACGATTCCAAGACGATTCGTCGCACTGCGGAAACCCTGCTGAAAAAGGTGGGGTGCGAGGTCATCACCGCTGTGGACGGTTTCGATGCCCTGTCCAAGATCGCCGATGGCCATCCGCGGATCATCTTTGTCGATATCATGATGCCGCGTCTGGACGGCTATCAGACCTGTGCCTTGATCAAGAACAACAGCGCATTCAAGTCCACGCCGGTGATCATGCTGTCCTCCAAGGACGGTCTGTTCGACAAGGCCAAGGGACGGATTGTCGGCTCCGACCAATATCTGACCAAGCCCTTCAGCAAAGAAGAGCTGCTGGGTGCGATCAGGGCCCATGTGCCCGATTTCGTCCCGGTAGAACAAGCATCCTGAGCGCCGGCCGCAGGGCCGCGCTGCCTTATTCCGTATGGGGAAATCCATGGCTCGAATTCTAATTGTCGATGATTCGCCGACCGAGATGTACAAGCTGGCCGCCATGCTCGAGAAACACGGGCATAGCGTGCTCAAGGCGGAAAACGGTGCCGACGGCGTCGCCCTGGCCCGGCAGGAAAAGCCGGACGCCGTGTTGATGGATATCGTCATGCCGGGCCTGAACGGCTTCCAGGCGACCCGCCAACTGACCAAGGACGAGGAGACCAGCCATATCCCGGTGATCATCGTCACCACCAAGGATCAGGAGACCGACCGGGTCTGGGGCAAGCGCCAGGGCGCCCGCGACTACCTGACCAAGCCGGTGGAAGAGGGCACCTTGCTGAAAACCCTGAGCGCGGTGCTGGCCGGCTGATGCCGGCCCGCCGTACCCGTCTCCGTTCATAAGGCACAGACCGGATGTCGCCTGCAGACACGCCCTTTCAACTGCTGCTCGAGATCGATCGGCGCTGCCGTTCGCTGGCAGCCGCTCTGCCTGCCCAGCAGGCGACGGCCCAGACCTGGAGCGGTATCGGTTTTCGCATGGGCGAGCGGCGGTTCGTCGCCTCCATGGGCGAGGTGAGCGAGGTGCTGCACGAGCCGCGCTATACCCCGCTGCCCGGCGTGAAGAGCTGGGTGCGGGGGGTCGCCAACGTGCGCGGGTGCCTGCTGCCGATCATGGACCTGTGCGAGTTCTTCGGCCGCGAGGCGGCGGCCCTGCGCAAGCAGCGGCGGGTGCTGGTGGTGGACTGCCAGGAGGTGTTCGCCGGACTGGTCGTCGACGAGGTCTACGGCCTGCAGCACTTCCCGGTGGACACCTTCGCCGAGCGGCTGCCGCCGCTGGAGGCGGCGATCCAGCCGTTCATTTTCGGCGTGTTCCAGTGCGAACAGCCCTGGCTGGTGTTCAGTCCGCACGCGTTGGCACGGGACGCCGGCTTTCTCGACGTGGCGTCGCGGCACTGAGCCGGACGCCCGTCCGTTTTCGAAAAACCGGGCCCATGCTGGACGGGCCCGGTCGGCAAGGTGCGCAACCTTGCCCTCAATGGCGCTCCTGGTGGGCGCCGATCAATGTCGGGTCGGCCGTTGGCCGGCTCATTGGCGGGACAGTGGACCGTCGTTCTGCAGGGTAAGGCGGGGGTTGGAGCATGCAAAAACACAATACGGACACTCTGTGGATGAGCCTGCGCAGCAGTGCATGGCTTGCCGGATTCTTCGTGATCCTGATCGTATCCATCATTCTGCTGTTCGCCATCTTCACCTATCTCAATACCCAGGCGCTCAACGACCAGCAATACATCACCCATGCCGGCGAGTTGCGTGTGCTGTCCCAGCGCATCGCCACCAACGCCGGCGAGGCGTCGGCGGGCAACGGTCCGGCCTTCGCCCTGCTCAAGGAGTCCACCATGGACTTCGAGAAGCGCTGGGACATCCTGAAGAACGGCGACAAGGAGACCGGCCTGCCGCCGGTGCCCTTCTCGGTGCAGGAGACGATGAACTCGGTGCAGGTCGACTGGGAGACCCTGAAGACCAACAGCGCCACCATTCTGGCCAGCCAGAAGGCCATTCTGTCCCTGCATGCGGTGGCGATGACCCTGACCGAGACCGTGCCGCAACTGCAGGCCGAATACGAGAAAGTGGTCGAGAGCCTGGTCGCCGGCGGTGCCTCGGCCACCCAGGTGGCGCTGGCCGAGCGCCAGGCGCTGCTGGCCGAACGGATTCTCGCCTCGGTGAGGATGGTGCTCGAGGGCGGCAAGGGGGCGATCGAGGCTGCCGACCGCTTCAGCAACGACGCCGGCGAGTTCGGCCTCGTGCTCAACGGCATGCGTAACGGCAATCCGGCCCGGGGCATCGCCAAGGTCGGCGATCCCAAGGTCCTCGAGCGTCTGGCCGGGATTGCCGAGCTGTTCCAGTTCGTCAGCGGTTCGGTGGACGAGATTCTCGAGGCCTCGCCGGAACTGCTCCAGGTGCACGGATCGGTCAATGCCGTCTTCTCCGTTGCGCAGGTCCTGCTGGACAAGGCGATGACCCTGAGCCTCAGCCTCGAAGGGCTGGCCGACGAGCGCGAGCTGACCTCCGTGGCGGGCTATGTGCTGGTCATCCTGATGGTGGCGGCGATCGTCATGATCGCCCTGGTCATGGTGCAGGGCACCCGCCGGCGCCTGCTGGAAACCGCGGAGAAGAACGAGCGCAACCAGGCGGCGATCCTGCGGCTGCTCGACGAGATCGCCGACCTCGCCGACGGCGACCTGACCGTGGCGGCGACCGTGACCGAAGACTTCACCGGCGCGATCGCCGACTCCATCAACTACTCCATCGACCAGCTGCGCGAGCTGGTGGCGACCATCAACCAGACGGCCCTGCAGGTGGCGGGTTCCGCCCAGGAAGCCCAGTCGACCGCGATGCACCTGGCCGAGGCTTCCGAGCACCAGGCCCAGGAAATCGCCGGCGCCTCGGCGGCGGTCAACGAGATGGCGGTGTCCATCGACCAGGTGTCGGCGAACGCCGCGGAGTCCTCGGCGGTGGCGGAGCGCTCCGTGGCCATCGCCAACAAGGGCAACGAGGTGGTGCACAACACCATCACCGGCATGGACAACATCCGCGAGCAGATCCAGGACACCTCCAAGCGGATCAAGCGCCTCGGCGAATCGTCCCAGGAGATCGGCGACATCGTCAGCCTGATCAACGACATCGCCGACCAGACCAACATCCTCGCCCTGAACGCCGCGATCCAGGCGGCGATGGCCGGCGACGCGGGCCGCGGCTTCGCGGTGGTGGCCGACGAGGTGCAGCGTCTGGCGGAGCGCTCTTCGGCGGCGACCAAGCAGATCGAGGCGCTGGTGAAGACCATTCAGACCGATACCAACGAGGCGGTGATCTCCATGGAGCAGACCACCACCGAGGTGGTCCGCGGGGCCCGCCTGGCGCAGGACGCCGGGGTCGCCCTGGAAGAGATCGAGCGGGTATCCAAGACCCTCGCCGCGCTGATCCAGAACATTTCCAACGCGGCGCGCCAGCAGGCCTCCTCGGCCGGCCACATCTCCAACACCATGTTCGTGATCCAGGAGATCACCTCGCAGACCTCCGCCGGTACCAACGCCACCGCCATGGGCATCGGCAACCTGGCCAAGATGGCCAGCGAGATGCGCAAATCGGTGTCCGGCTTCACCCTGCCGGAAACCGCAGACACGCTCTGAGCCGCCAGACCGGCTCCGGACCGACAAGGAGGCGGCGGCCCCGCACGGGCCGCCGGGTGCGCATGAACGAAATTCGGGCGATGCAGCCAAGAAGTGCCTGGGCGATGAAAACCTCGGCCGAGATGTCCGCGGCCGAGTTCCGCGAGTGGCAGCGCCTGCTCGAGCAGCGTTCCGGCATGGTGCTCGACGAGCAGCGCCGGCGCTTCCTGCAGATCGGCCTGAGTGCCCGGATGGGCGAGCTGGGGCTGAGCGACTACGCCAGCTACTACCGGCGGGTCGTCGACGGGCCGCAGGGCGCGGTGGAGTGGTTGCAGCTGCTGGATCGTCTGACCGTCCAGGAAACCTGCTTCTTCCGCCATGCGCCGTCGTTCGCGCTGCTCGCGCGCCATTTGCGCGCTCGCCTGGCCGCGGAGCGGACGCCGCGCCCCTGGGCCTTCTGGAGCGTCGGCTGCTCCACGGGCGAGGAGCCCTACTCGCTGGCCATCACCGCCATGGAGGTGCTGGCCGGCGAGTTCACGGTCCCGGCCGAGCGCTTCGGCGTCACGGCCACCGACATCAGCCGCAGCGCCCTGGAGAGGCTGGGCCGGGGGCTGTATCCGGCGGCCAAGCTGGAGCGCCTGGATACGGCGCTGCGCGAGCGTTATTTCATCGCCCAGCCGGACGGGCGCTACAGGATCCTGCCGGGGCTGGCGTCGCGCGTGTGCGGCGCCCGGCTCAACGTGCTGGACCTGGCCAAGGCGCCGATGTCCGGCATGGACGTCATTTTTTGCCAGAACCTGCTGATCTATTTTCGTCGCTGGCGGCGCCGCGAGATCCTCAACCGGCTGGCCGAGCGCCTGGCACCGGGCGGACTCCTGGTGGTCGGGGTGGGCGAAGTGGTCGGTTGGCAGCATCCGGACCTGGTGCCGGTGGCCGACCCTCTGGTACTGGCCTTTACCCGCAGGGGGTAATTCACGTTGACTGGAGTCGCTATGGGTGATCGGCATGATTATGTCGCCCTGGAATGGGTCAAGGGCGAGATCGCGGAGACCCTGAAACAGGCCCGGCATGCCCTTGAGGCCTTTGTCGAGAGCCCGCAGGATCTGTCGCGGATACGCTTCTGCCTGGCCTATATCCATCAGGTGCAGGGCACCCTGCAGATGGTCGAGTTCTATGGCGCCGCGCTGCTCGCCGAGGAAATGGAGCGGCTCGCCCAGGCCATGCTGGAGGAGCGGGTGAGCGACCGCGGCGAGGCGCTGGAGGTGCTGATGCAGGCCATCCTGCAGCTGCCGGTCTACCTCGAACGGATCCAGACCGCCCGTCGCGACCTGCCGCTGGTGGTGCTGCCGCTGCTCAACGACCTGCGCATCGCCCGCGGCGAGGCCCTGCTCTCGGAGACCAGCCTGTTCGCGCCGGATCTGGGCGGCCCGGCGCCGCTCCCGGAGGCGGCGCTGGCCGCGCTGCGCACCCCCGAAACCATGGTCCTGCTGCGCAAGCTGCGGCAGATGCTGCAGCTGGCGCTGGTCGGGGTCATCCGCGACCAGGACGTGAACACCAACCTCGGCTACCTGGCGAAGGTCTTCGCCCGCCTGGAAAGCCTGTGCCGGGAGGCGCCGCTCGGCCCCCTGTGGGAAATCGCCGCCGCGCTGGTCGAGGGCCTGAGCGACGGCAGCGTGGGCCACAGCGGCGCGCTGCGCGATTTGCTGCGCCAGGTCGAGAAAGAGTTGAAGCGGCTGGTGGAGCAGGGCGTCGACGGTATCAACCAGCCTGCCCCGGAAGAACTGCTCAGGAGCCTGCTGTTCTACGCCGCCAAGGCCCCGGCCGGCGGCGTGCGCCTGCTGGCCTTGAAGGCGCGCTACCGGCTCGACGAGGCGCTGCCCGACAGCGGCGTGGTGGACGAGGAGCGCGCGCGCCTGGCCGGCCCGGACCGCGACGCGATGCGCTCGGTGGTCGCCGCCCTCTGCGAGGAACTGGTGCGGGTCAAGGACAGCCTCGACCTCTTCGTGCGCAGCGACCGCCGCCAGCTCGCCGAGCTGGAGGCCCTGCAGGCGCCGCTCAAGCAGGTCGGCGACACCCTCGGGATGCTCGGTTTCGGCCAGCCGCGGAAGATCGTCGCCGACCAGCTCGAAACCATCCGCGGTCTGGCCCATGGCCAGCAGGCGCCGAGCGACGCCGTGCTGATGGACGTCGCCGGAGCGCTGCTGTACGTCGAGGCGACCCTCGCCGGGATGGTCGGCACCGCCGAGGAGCGCAGCCGCGAGGAGAACCTGCTGCCCACCACCGACGTGGCGCAGATCCACCAGATGGTGATCAAGGAGGCGCGTACCGGCCTGGAGCAGGCCAAGGACGCGATCATCGAGTTCATCGCCTCGCAGTGGAACCACGAACACCTGCAGCGCGTGCCGGTGCTGCTGACCCAGGTCCGCGGCGGACTGTCGATGATTCCCCTGGCCCGTGCGAGCGCGCTGGTCGACGTCTGCAACCGCTACATCCGGGAGCAACTGCTGGTCGGCCGGGTGGTGCCCGACTGGCAGAGCCTGGACACCCTGGCCGATGCGATCACCGGCGTCGAGTACTACCTCGAGCGGCTGAGCGAGGACCACGGCAGCGCCAGCGAACGGCTGCTCGACGTGGCCGAGGAAAGCCTGGCCAGCCTTGGCTATCCGCTGGTGGAAAAAACTTCGATCCTCGACCGCGGCACCCCGGCACCCGCACCTGTCGTCACTCCGGCGCCGGCCGCTCCCGCCGAGCCGGAGCCGCCGCCGACCCTGGCCGAGGTTCTGGCCGCCCCCGTGCAGGCGATCAATCCGCCGGCCGGCGAGGCGCCGCCCAGCCTGCTGCCGCCGCCGGCCGACGAGGAGCCGGTGGACGAGGACCTGCTGGAGGTGTTCATCGAGGAAGCCGGCGAGGTGCTGGAAACCCTCGGCGAATACTTCCCCCGCTGGCGCGCCGACAGTGCGAACAAGGAGGCCCTGATCGAGGTCCGGCGCGCCTTCCATACCCTCAAGGGCAGCGGGCGGATGGTGCGCGCGCTGATCATCGGCGAGCTGGCCTGGTCCATCGAGAACTTGCTCAACCGCGTGCTCGACCGCAGCATCCAGCCGACCGCCGGGGTGCTGCAGGTGGTGGCCGACGTGCTGGCGCTGATGCCGGTGCTGGTCGAGGAGTTCGCCGCCAAGGCCCAGTGCCAGCGCGACGATGTCGACCGCCTGGCGGCCACCGCCCACGCCCGGGCCCGGGGCGAGGAGCCGGCCGGCGCATCCGCCGAGGCCGAGGTCGAGATCCGTGCCGCGACGCCGTCGGCGAGCGGCGAGTCGGCCGACGAACTCGACGTGCAACTGCTGGAAATCTTCCGCAACGAGGCGATCGGCCATCTGCAGACCCTCGACCGCTTCCTCGCCGCCTGCGCCCGGGAGCTGCCGCAGGGAGTCACCGACGACTTGCAGCGTGCCCTGCACACCCTCAAGGGCAGCGCGCACATGGCCGGTCTCCTGCCGATCGCGGAAATCGCCATGCCGCTGGAGCGGCTGGTCAAGGAGTTCAAGACCAACCTGATTCTCATCGATCTCGCCGAGGTCGAACTGCTCCAGCGTGCCGCGCAGCTGCTGCAATGCGGTCTGGCGCAGCTGGACAGCCGGCCGCTGGCGCCCATCGACGGCAGCCCGGCGTTCCTCGCCGAGGTCAGGCGGCTGCACCAGGAGCGCCTCGAGGCGGCCAAGGAAGGTTGGCTGGGCGACAGCGGCGAAGTGCGCGATCCCCGGCAGATCGGCCGCTTCCTCGCCGAGGACCTGGACACCCTGCTGGAGGCCGAGGATCTGCTGCGCCGCTGGCGGCGCGATCCGGAGCCGCCGCAGGAACTCGCCGCGCTGCGCGGCGAGCTGGATACCCTCGGCGCCAGTGCGCGGCAGGCCGAGCTGCCCCAGATCGACGCGCTCTGCCAGGCGCTGCTGGCCCTGTACGGCGCCGCACAGGCCGGTCGTCTGACGCTCGACGAGCGCTTCTTCGGCGCAACCGAGGCCGCCCACGAGGCCTTGATCGGCATGCTCGACCAGGTTGCCGCCGCCCTGGAGGTGATTCCGCAGCCCGAGCGCGTAGCCGCGCTGCAGGCCTTGCTCGAGGACGCGGCGACCGTGGTGCCAGTGGAGGCCCTGCCGTCTGAGGAGCCGGTGCTCGATGCGCTGGATCTTGCCGAGTTGGAAGAGCTGTCCGCGGCCGAGCCGGAAATCCCCGAACCGGTGCCCGAAGAACCGGCGGAGGCCCTGGCGGCCGAAGCGCCGGTGCTCGATGCGCTGGATCTCGCCGAGCTGGAAGAGCTGCCTGCGGTCGAGCCGGAAATCCCCGAACCGGCGCCCGAAGAGCCGGCGGAGGCCCTGCCGGCCGAAATGCTGGCGCTCGATGCGCTGGATCTCGCCGAGTTGGAAGAGCTGCCCGCGGTCGAGCCGGAAATCCCCGAGCCGGCGCCCGAAGAACCGGCGGAGGCCCTGGCGGCCGAAGCGCCGGTGCTCGATGCGCTGGATCTCGCCGAGCTGGAAGAGCTGCCTGCGGTCGAGCCGGAAATCCCCGAACCGGCGCCCGAAGAGCCGGCGGAGGCCCTGCCGGCCGAAATGCTGGCGCTCGATGCGCTGGATCTCGCCGAGTTGGAAGAGCTGCCCGCGGTCGAGCCGGAAATCCCCGAGCCGGCGCCCGAAGAACCGGCGGAGGCCCTGGCGGCCGAAGCGCCGGCGCTCGATGCACTCGATGCGCTGGATCTCGCCGAGTTGGAAGAGCTGCCCGCGGCCGAGCCGGAAATCCCCGAGCCGGCGCCCGAAGAACCGGCGGAGGCCCTGCCGGCCGAAGCGCTGACGCTCGATGCGCTGGATCTCGCCGAGCTGGAAGAGCTGCCTGCGGTCGAGCCGGAAATCCTCGAACCGGCGCCCAAAGAACCGGCGGAGGCCCTGCCGGCCGAAGCGCTGGATCTCGCCGAGCCGGAAGAGCTGCCTGCGGCCGAGCCGGAAATCCCCGAACCGGCGGCTGAGGAATCGGTGGAGGCCCTGCCGGCCGAAGCGCTGGATCTCGCCGAGCTGGAAGAGTTGCCTGCGGTCGAGCCGGAAATCCCCGAACCGGCGCCCGAAGAACCGGCGGAGGTCCTGCCGGCTGAGGAGCCGGTGCTCGATGCGCTGGATCTCGCCGAGTTGGAAGAACTGCCCGAACCGGCCCCGGCGAAGCTCGAGCCGGCTGTCCTGGCGCTCGGGGAGAGCTTGCCGGACGACGGCGGGGCGGAGGCGGATGACGAGTTGACTGCGCTGTTCCTCGAGGAGGCGCTCGATCTGCTGGACAGCGCCGCCCAGACGCTGCCGCGCTGGTTGCGCCAGCCGGAGGACAACCTGGCGCTGACCGCCCTGCTGCGCGATCTGCACACCCTCAAGGGCGGCGCGCGGATGGCCGGCATCGCGCCGCTCGCCGATCTCGCCCATGAGCTGGAGTGCCTCTACGAAGACCTGCTGGCGCACCCTCGTCCGCACCTGGCGGGCCTCGACGAGCTGCTGGGGCGCAGTCACGGGCGGCTGGCGCTGCTCGTCGAGCGGCTGCCGGCCGGACTCCCGTTGGGCGATTCGCAAGAGCTGATCCAGGCCCTGCAGGACTGGCGCCGGCAGGGCGCGGCGGTCGGTTCCGAGGCCTGCGGCGTTGCGCGCGCGGTGCGGGAGCCGGCCGTCCTCGAATCGCTCGGCGAGGCACGGTGCGCCGAGTCGTTCGATGCTGCGGCTCCGGAGGTGCGGCCATTCCATATGGAGCGGCTCGACTTCGCCACGGGGGAAGACGCGCCAGCCGACACCGCCCCGGCGCCCCCGGGATTCCTCGCCCCGGCCTGCGACCCCGAACTGCTGGAGATCTTCCTCGAGGAGGGCTTCGATATCCTCGAAAGCGCCGGTGCCGCCCTGCAGCGCTGGCTGAAGGACCCCAGCGACCGGGGGGCCCTGGAGGCCCTGCAGCGCGATCTGCACACCCTCAAGGGCGGGGCGCTGATGGCCGAGATGCGCGAGATCGGCGATCTGGCCCACGAACTGGAGTTCCTCTACGAAGGGCTCGGCAACGGCTGGCTGGCGGTCGCTCCGGCGCTCGCCGGGCTGCTGCAGGCCTGCCACGACCGCCTCGCCGGGATGCTCGAGGCGGTGCGCGAGCGCACGGCGCCGCCGGACGGCGAGGCGCTGATCGCGGCGATCCGCAACTGGTGCGCCGGGAGCCGGGAGCCGGTGGCCGCGGCCGCCGCGCAGAAGCCGGCCCGGCCGGAGCCCGGCGTGCCGAAGGCGACCGGGGCGGAGCGTCTGGCGCCGTCCGCCGACGCGGAGTCCGAGGCCGCCGCGGCGGGTCCGGAGCTGTCGGGCGGCCCGCTGCTCGTCGCCAGCGAGCTTCCCGCCGCCGGCGCACCGAGCAAGGTCCTGCCGTTCGTGCAGCGGGCCGAGGAGGCGGCGCGGGAAGCCGCCGCCCAGCGTGCCCCGCAGGAAATGGTCCGGGTCCCGGCGGAGCTGCTCGAGAGTCTGGTCAACCTGGCCGGGGAAACCTCGATCTTCCGCGGCCGGGTCGAGCAGCAGGTGAGCGACATCGGCTTCACCCTGGCCGAGATGGAGTCGACCATCGAGCGGGTGCGCGACCAGCTGCGCCGGCTCGACACCGAAACCCAGGCGCAGATCCTCAGCCGCTACCAGGCCGAGGCCGAGCGGGCCGGCTACGAGGACTTCGACCCCCTGGAGATGGACCGCCACTCGCAACTGCAGCAGCTCTCGCGGGCGCTGTTCGAGTCGGCTTCCGACCTGCTCGACCTCAAGGAAACCCTCGCGGCGCGCAGCCGCGACGCGGAAACCCTGCTGCTCCAGCAGGCGCGGGTCAACACCGAGCTTCAGGAAGGTCTGATGCGCACCCGCATGGTGCCCTTCGAGCGCCTGCTGCCGCGCCTGCGCCGGGTGGTCCGGCAGGTCGCCGGCGAGCTGGGCAAGCAGGTGGAACTCAGCGTCGGCAACGCCGAGGGGGAAATGGACCGCAGCGTGCTGGAGCGCATCATCGCGCCGCTGGAGCACATGCTGCGCAACGCCGTCGACCATGGCATCGAGTCGGCCGAGGTGCGCCGCGCCGCCGGCAAGCCGGAGCAGGGCAGTATCCGCCTGGAGCTGCTGCGCGAGGGCGGCGACATCCTGCTCACCCTCGCCGACGACGGCGGCGGCATCCGCCTCGAGGCGGTGCGCCAAAAGGCCATCGAGCGCGGCCTGATGAAGCCCGACGCTCCGTTGTCCGATCACGAGGCGCTGCAGTTCATCCTCGAGGCGGGCTTCTCCACGGCGGACCGGGTCACGCAGATTTCCGGGCGTGGCGTCGGCATGGACGTGGTGCATTCGGAGGTCAAGCAGCTCGGCGGCTCGATGAGCATCGAGTCGACCCCGGGCGTCGGAACCCGCTTCCTGATCCGCCTGCCGTTCACCGTGTCGGTCAACCGCGCGCTGATGGTGCTGGCCGGCGAGGACCTCTATGCGGTACCGCTGAACACCATCGAGGGCATCGTGCGGGTCGCGCCCCACGAGCTGGAGGCGCTCTATGCGCGCCGCGCCGGCGGGCAGGCGGAACAGGCGGGCCTGGAGTACGCTGGCAAGCGCTATGAGCTGCGCTATCTCGGCGAGCTGCTGGACAACGGCCAGCAGCCCAAGCTGGCCGGTCAGCATATGCCGCTGCCGGTGATCCTGATGCGCTCCAGCGAGCAGGCGGTGGCCGTGCAGGTGGACGGCCTGGCCGGCTCCCGCGAGATCGTGGTGAAGAGCCTCGGTCCGCAGTTCGCCGTGGTGCCGGGAATCTCCGGGGCGACCATCCTCGGCGACGGCCGGGTGGTGGTGATCCTCGACCTGCTGGCGACCCTGCGCGAACGCCTGGCCAGCCTGCAGCCGAGTGCGCCGAGCCAGCTCCAGGCACCGGCCGAGGCCGAGAAGGAGCGACCGCTGCTGGTGCTGGTGGTGGACGACTCGGTCACCGTGCGCAAGGTCACCGGCCGCCTGCTGGAGCGCCACGGCATGGACTGCATGACCGCCAAGGACGGGGTCGATGCCCTCGCCCAGCTGCAGGAGCGGCGCCCGGACCTCATGCTGCTGGACATCGAGATGCCGCGCATGGACGGCTTCGAGGTGGCGACCCGGGTGCGCCACGACGAGCGCCTCAAGGACCTGCCGATCATCATGATCACCTCGCGTACCGGGGAGAAGCACCGCGAGCGGGCGCTCGGCCTGGGCGTCGACGAATACCTCGGCAAACCCTATCAGGAGGTGCTCCTGCTGGAAGCCATCCACCGGCTGGTCAAGGAGCCTGAAGCACGATGAGCGCGCGCATCGCGGTGATCGCCGACACCTCGCTGCAGCGTCACGTGCTGCAGCAGGCGCTGGTCGGCAACGGCTACGAGGTGGTGCTCAACAGCGACCCGACCCGCCTCGACGAAGAGAGCCTGGCGTCCTGCACGGCGGATCTCTGGCTGGTCGATCTGGCCCAGCTGGAGGACACGCCGCTGCTCGACGCGCTGCTCGAGGCCAGCCAGGTGCCGGTGCTGTTCGGCCAGGGGCAGGCGCCGGAACGCCATTCGGAACACTATCCGCGCTGGGAGCGGCGGCTGATCGGCAAGCTCAAGCGGCTGGTCGGCGACCCGGCCGCGGCGGTCGGGCCGACCCTCGCGGCCCTGCTCGACGAGGGCCAGCGGCCGAGCCGGCTGCCGTTGCCGGCGCCGCTGCGGGACACGCCGCTGGCGGCCGGCCAGCCGCCCCGCCAGGTCTGGCTGTTGGCCGCCTCCCTAGGGGGGCCGGAGGCGGTCAAGGCGTTTCTCGATGCGCTGCCCGGCGGCCTGCCGGTCGCCTTCGTCTACGCCCAGCACATCGACCCCTCCTTCGAGTCGGCCCTGCCCAGGGCGGTCGGCCGCCACAGCCAGTGGCAGGTCGTGCCCGCCCGCCACGGCGAGCGGTTGTGCTGCGGCGAGGTTGTGGTGGCGCCGATCCGTCACGAACTGGGTTTCGCCGAGGATGGCGCGCAGTCGATCGCCGAGCGTCCCTGGCCGGAACCCTACAGCCCGTCCATCGACCAGTTGATGCTCAACCTGGCCCGGCGGTTCGGCCCGCGCTGCGGGGTGATCGCCTTCAGCGGCATGGGCAGCGACGGCACGGCGGCAGCCGCCTACCTGTGTCGTCAGGGCGGCGAAATCTGGACCCAGCGGGCCAACAGCTGCGCCTGTTCGAGCATGCCGGACAGCCTGCGCGAGGGCGGCTACAGCCAGTTCAGCGGTACGCCGCGGGAGCTGGCCGAGGCCCTGGTGCAGCGACTGGCCGAGGAGTGTGCCGAATGAGGAAAGCCGCCCGGGGCCACGCATCGATCTTGCAGGAACTGCCATGAACCAAGCCGTAGCCACTCCGCCCCGCATCGACAGCCTGACCGCCCTGCTGTTGCCGCTGGCCGACCGTACCCTGCTGCTGCCCAACGTGGCAGTGGCCGAAATCATTCCCTACCGCGGCGTGCAGACCTCTCCCGACCTGCCGCCCTGGCTGCTCGGGCAGCTCGGCTGGCGCGACCTGCGGCTGCCGCTGCTGTCCTTCGAGGCGGCCAGCGGCGGGCGGGCGCAACTCGGTGCTACGCCGCGGGTGGCGGTGTTCAACGCTCTCGGCGGGCGACCCCGGGTGAAGTTCCTCGCCCTGCTGTTGCAGGGCATTCCGCACTCGCTGAAGGTCGACGCCCATCTGGCCCGGGTCGATGCCGAGCTGGCGCCGCTGGAGCTGGCGGCGGTGCAGGTGGGGGACGGCGTGGCGCGGATTCCCGACCTGCAGGCGCTGGAGCAGAAGCTGGCGGATGCCGGGTTGATCTGACTACTGGCGCCGGCGTGCTGCAGCGCTCGTTCGGATCTCGAGCGGCGCTCAGAAATCCCCCCACAGCTGCTGGGCCACGCTCAGCGCCACCACCGGCGCGGTCTCGGTGCGCAGCACCCGCGGACCGAGCCGGGCGGCCCGGTAACCGGCGCGTCGTGCCGCGTCCACCTCCGCCTCGGACAGGCCGCCCTCGGGGCCGATCAGGAAGGCCAGCGAGCCCGGCCGGGCATGGCTGGCCAACGGTTCGGCGACCGGATGCAGGACCAGTTTCAGCTCGGCCCGGGTCCGCTCCAGCCAGTCGCCGAGCAGGATGGGCGGATGGATCGCCGGCAGCGCCGAGCGGCCGCATTGCTCGCAGGCGCTGATGGCGATCTGTCGCCAGTGGGCCAGGCGCTTGTCGGCGCGCTCGTCCTTGAGGCGCACCTCGCAGCGCTCGCTGACGATCGGGGTGATTTCCGCCACGCCCAGCTCGGTGGCCTTCTGGATCGCCCAGTCCATCCGCTCGCCGCGCGACAGGCCCTGGCCGAGATGGATGCGCAGCGGCGATTCGGCCTGGCCGGCACACTGTTCGCGCAGCGCGACCTGCACGTTCTTCTTGCCCACCTCGGCCAGCTCGCCGATGAACTCCCGGCCGCTGCCGTCGAACAGCTGCACGGCATCGCCGACGGCGAGCCTGAGCACGCGGCCGATGTAGTGGGCCTGGGCTTCCGGCAGCTCGCAGCGGCCGAGGGACAGGGGGGCGTCGATGAAGAAACGGGACAGGCGCATGGGCAGACTTCGGCAGACGGAAAAAGCGCAAGCTTAACCGCTGGCCGCGTGCGGCTGTAGGGTGGGTTAGCCGCCACGCGGCGTAACCCACCAAGGATGCCGGCAGGCGTCCCTCCTGCCGGCCTGACCGCCGGTCGGTGGGTTACGGCCTGCGGCCTAACCCGCCCTACCCGGGATCGCGGAACTCGGTGGGCGCGCCGGCCGGCATGGCCACGCTGACCGCGCTGCGGGTGGCGAGGTCGATGCCCTCGGTCGCCACTTCGGCGAGAAAGTCGATCTGCTCGGGGGTGATCACGTAGGGCGGCAGGAAGTACACCACGCTGCCCAGCGGGCGCAGCAGGGCGCCGCGCGACAGGGCGTGCCGGTAGACTGCCAGGCCGCGGCGTTCCTGCCAGGGGTAGGGGGTCTTGCTCGCCTTGTCGGCGACCATCTCGATGGCCAGGGCCATGCCGGTCTGGCGCACCTCGGCGACCTGCGGGTGGTCCTTGAGATGTTCGGTGGCGCTGGCCATCCGCGCGGCCAGCGCCTTGTTCTTCTCGATGACGTCGTCGTCGCGGAAGATGTCCAGGGTCGCCAGGGCGGCGGCGCAGGCCAGCGGGTTGCCGGTGTAGGTGTGCGAGTGGAGGAAGGCGCGCAGGGTGGCGTAGTCGGCGTAGAAGGCCTGGTAGACGTCGTCGGTGGTGAGCACCGCGGCCATCGGCAGGTAGCCGCCGGTGAGCGCCTTGGAGAGCACCAGAAAATCCGGGGTGATGCCCGCCTGCTCGCAGGCGAACATTGTTCCCGTGCGGCCGAAGCCGACGGCGATCTCGTCGAGGATCAGGTGCACGCCATGGCGGTCGCAGGCCTCGCGCAGCAGCCGGAGATAGATCGGGTGGTGCATGCGCATGCCGCCGGCGCCCTGGATCAGCGGCTCGACGATCACCGCGGCGATCTCGCCGTGATGCTCGGCGAGGGTCTGCTCCATGTGGGCGAACATCGTCCGCGAATGCTCCTCCCAGCTCACCCCCTGCGGGCGCAGGTAGCAGTCCGGGCTGGGCACCTTGAAGGTGTCGAGCAGCAGCGGCTTGTAGGTGTCGGTGAACAGCGCCACGTCGCCCACCGACATCGCCGCCACGGTCTCGCCGTGGTAGCTGTTGGTCAGGGTGACGAAGCGCTTCTTCTCCGTCCGGCCGCCGTTGCGCCAGTAGTGGAAGCTCATCTTCAGCGCCACCTCGATGCCCGAGGAGCCGTTGTCGGCGTAGAACACCCGCTCCAGCCCCGGCGGGGTGATCGCCACCAGGCGCTCGGACAGCTCGATCACCGGCCGATGGCTGAAGCCGGCGAGCATCACGTGCTCGAGCTGGTCGACCTGGGCCTTGATCCGCGCGTTGATCCGCGGGTTGGCGTGGCCGAACACGTTGACCCACCAGGAGCTCACCGCATCCAGGTAGCGCTTGCCGTCGAAGTCCTCCAGCCAGACGCCCTCGCCGCGGCGGATCGGGATCAGCGGCAGGCGTTCGTGGTCCTTCATCTGGGTGCAGGGATGCCAGAGCACGGCGAGGTCGCGCTGCATCCAGTCGGCGTTGAGGCTCATCTGATTTGCGCGAGAAACCCCGTCCTTTAGGGTGGGGAGGGATAGCGCGGCGCTCGTAGAGCGCCCCTGTTCTCGCTGCCTCCTTCTCAGGTGGTTGCTATCTTTACATTGATTTGTTTATTCATGTGAGACATGACGAAACGCGCCTACAAATACCGCTTCTACCCGACTCCAGAGCAAGCGGAACTGCTCGCCAGGACGTTCGGGTGCATGCGTTTCGTCTACAACTCGGTGTTGCGCTGGCGTACCGATGCGTTCTTCAAGGAACAGCAGACGGTCGGTTACCCGCAGGCCAGCGCCCGGCTGACGGCGATCAAGAAGCTGCCGGAAACAGCCTTTCTCAACGAGGTGTCGAGCGTCCCGCTCCAGCAGTGCCTCCGCCACCAACAGGCGGCGTTCAAGAATTTCTTCGAGGGACGGGCCAGGTACCCGGCGTTCAAAAGCAAGAAGCACCGGCAGTCCGCCGAGTTCACCAGCTCGGCCTTCCGCTACCGTGACGGAAAGCTGTTCCTCGCCAAGTGCGACGAGCCTCTGGCTATCCGCTGGAGTCGGCCGCTTCCTTGCGATCCCTCTACCGTCACCGTTTCCAAAGACTCTGCAGGCCGGTACTTCGTCTCCTGCCTGTGCGAGTTCGAGCCAGAGGCCCTGCCCGTCACGCCGAAAACGATCGGCATCGACCTGGGCCTGAAAGACCTGTTCGTCACCAGCGAGGGTGAACGAATCGGCAATCCCCGCCATACGGCCAGATACGCCGCCCGCCTTGCCAAAGCACAACGTCGACTGAGCAGGAAGAAGCTCGGCTCGAGGAACCGCGCCAAGACTCGGCTGAAGGTGGCCCGTATTCACGCCAAAATCTCCGATTGCCGGATGGACAGACTCCACAAGCTGTCCCGCAGACTGATCAACGAGAACCAAGTCGTCTGCGTCGAATCCCTCGCCGTGAAGAACCTGATCCGCAACCCGAAGCTGAGCAAAGCCATCGCCGATGCCGGCTGGGGCGAACTCGTTCGCCAGCTGGAGTACAAGGGCGAGTGGGCCGGTCGGAATATCGCCCAGATTGACCGCTGGTATCCCAGCTCGAAACGCTGCTCAAGTTGCGGATACACAGTCGCTTCCCTGCCCCTGCAGATCCGCTCTTGGTCCTGCCCGGAGTGCGGAACCGAGCATGACCGCGACGTGAACGCCGCGGTCAACATCAAAGCCGCCGGGCTGGCGGTGTTAGCCCTTGGAGAGAATGTAAGTGGCATCGGTCAAGTACCGCTGTCCTGTTCTCGTTGAATTGGGAATCCCCTTCCTTCAGGGAGGGGAGCAGTCAAGGGACTCTCCTGGAAACGATCGGCGAGAGCCTAACAGAGCGGCGCCACGCTTTGCTGCCCGGCATCGCCGACGGCTGGTTGCCGGCGGGGCGCTGGCGTATGCTCGCGCCGCGCGCACGGGGTGTGCGTCAACTCATTGATTCGGGGGCGGAAAGATGTTCCGGAGCTGGCTGCGGGTGTCCGCGCTTGTCGGGATGGGGCTGTTCAGCGTGGTGGCGCTGGGCAAGGATAAACAGCCGACGGCGATCGTCGTCGGCGGCGGCCTGGCCGGTCTGGCCGCGGCCTGGGAGCTGCAGCGCGACGGCTGGCAGGTCACCCTGCTGGAGGCCCGCGACGGTGCCGGCGGCCGCTCCGCCCTGGCCGGCGGCGAATGGATCGGCAGCGCCAGGGTCCAGCCGCTGCTCAACGAGTACCTGACGCACTTCAAGCTGAAGACCCAGCCGGCGCCCGACGTGGTGCGCGGCACCGGCTATCTGATCGACGGCAGCTATTTCGGCGTCGCCGATCTGGCGCAGAAGCAGCCGGCCGTCGCCGAGGGCTTGAAGCGCTACGAGAAAGCCCTCGACGAGCTGGCGGCGTCGATCAAGGACCCGCTCGATCCGGCGTCCGACCGCCGGTTGTTCGCCCTCGACCAGGGCAACGCGGCACGCTGGCTGGACGAGCTGAAGCTGCCGACCACCGCCCGCCAGCTGGTCAACCAGCGGATCCGCTCGCACTACGACGAGCCGTCGCGCCTCTCGCTGCTCTACCTCGCCCAGCAGAGCCGAGTCTACCGCGGCATCGACGAGGGCGAGCTGCGCAGCGCCCGTCTGCCCGGCGGCAGCCCGGTGCTGGCGCAGGCCCTGGCCAAGGAGCTGAAGACGGTCAAGACCGGCGTGCGGGTGTCCGCAGTCAGCCAGGATCGACAGGGCGTGACGGTCAAGGCCGGGAGCGTCGGCTACAGCGCCGACTATCTGGTGCTGGCCGTGCCGTTGCGCGCCTTGGGGCAGATCCAGTTCGCCCCGGCGCTGCCGGAGCGCCAGCGCGGTGCGCTGAAGGGCACCAACTACGGCTGGCGCGACCAGCTGCTGCTGAAGTTCAAGAGCCCGGTGTGGGAGGGCAAGGCGCGCCTGACCGGCGAGATCTACAGCAACCAGGGCCTGGGCATGCTGTGGGTCGAGCCGGCGGCCAAGGGCGGTGCCAACGTGCTGGTCAATCTCTCCGGCGACAATGCCCGCCTGCTGCAGGCCTTCGGCGACCGCCAGGTGGCCGACCAACTGCTGATCCGCCTGCACGAGCACTACCCCAAGGCCCGCGGCGCCTATCTCGGCTACGAGATCCGCCGCTACAGCGGCGACAACGGCCTCGGCGGCGCCTATCTGGCCTACGGGCCGGGGCAGATCAGCCGTTACTGGCGGCTCTGGGAGCAGCCGCTGGAGCGCGTGGCCTTCGCCGGCGAGCACACCGACCCGCTTTATCCGGGGACCCTGGAAGGCGCCCTGCGCAGCGGCAAACGCGCCGCCGAGCAGCTGCGCGAGCTGCGTGCCGGGCGGCCGGTGCCGACGCCGCAGATCACCCGGCTGGACCAGCCGGCAATCGCCCAGGCCAAGGCCGCGCCCGTGGCGGAGTCGCCGGCCGAGGGCGAGCGCAAGCCAGGCTTCTTCGCCCGTCTGGCCCAGCTGTTCCGCTGACGGAGCCGCCGGCGCGGTCGCCATGGCCGCGCCGGTACAACCGTTCGAATATCGAACGATTCGATCTTTTCGAGCGAAAAATTCCGCTTTAAATCGATAGATGAGCCGCTAGGCTGTGCACGTCCCGTATCCAAGGAATGTCGCACATGCAATGGCGCAACTCTCCCCTCCGTTTCGGCCTGGTCAGCATCCTGCTGCACTGGGCGGTGGCGCTGACGGTCTTCGGCCTGTTCGGCCTGGGCCTGTGGATGGGCGGTCTGGACTACTACAGCCCCTGGTACCGCACGGCGCCGGATATCCACAAGGGCATCGGCATCCTGCTGTTCCTGGTCATGCTGCTGCGCCTCGCCTGGCGCCTGTTCAGCCCGCCGCCGGGGCCGCTGGCCAGCCACGGGCCGCTCGTCCGGCTGGCCAGCCGGGCCGGGCACGGACTGCTCTATCTCGGCCTTTTCGCGCTGATGATCGCCGGCTATCTGATCTCCACCGCCGACGGCCAGCCGATCGAGGTCTTCGGCTGGTTCCAGGTGCCGGCGCTGGTCAGCGGCCTGCCCGATCAGGCGGACGTGGCCGGCGAGGCGCACGAGCTGCTCGCCTGGGCGCTGGTCGGCCTCGCCGTCCTGCATGCCCTGGCCGCCCTGAAACACCATTTCATCGACCGTGACGCGACCCTGGTCCGCATGCTCGGCCGCAACACCCGCTAATCTCTCAAGGAGAACCCCATGCTCAAGAAGACCCTCGCCGCCCTGGCCCTCGGTTCCGCCCTGCTCGGCGTCGGCCAGGCGATGGCCGCCGACTATGTGATCGACAAGAAGGGCCAGCACGCCTTCGTCAACTTCAAGATCAGCCACCTCGGCTACAGCTGGCTGTACGGCACCTTCCGCGACTTCGACGGTGGCTTCAGCTTCGATGCCGCCCAGCCCGAGGCGAGCAAGGTCAAGGTGACCCTGAAGACCGCCAGCATCGACTCCAACCACGCCGAGCGCGACAAGCACCTGCGCAGCGCGGATTTCCTCAACGTCGACAAGTACCCGACCGCGACCTTCGAGTCCACCTCGGTCAAGTCCACCGGCCAGGGCAGCTTCGACATCGCCGGCAACCTGAGCCTCAACGGCGTGACCAAGCCGGTGACGATCGCCGCCAAGTTCATCGGCGAGGGCAAGGACCCCTGGGGCGGCTACCGTGCCGGCTTCGAGGGCAGCACCAAGCTGAAGCTGAAGGACTTCGCCATCCAGAAGGATCTCGGCCCGTCCTCCCAGGAGGTGGAGCTGATCTTCTCGGTGGAGGGTGTGCGCCAGTAAGCGGGCCGAGGGTCCGTCCACAAAAAAGCCGGCGCGAAGCCGGCTTTTTTGTCGGTGGAGGAGAGGGGTTACCTCACTCCTCGCGGTTGCGCGTCAGCAGCGCCGGCTTCTCGCTGCGCGGGCGCTGGCCCGACAGCTGGTCGAGCTGTTCCGCGGTGGGGAAGCGGTCGCTCTTCGATTCCTTGCGCAGGATCAGCGGCTGGCGTTCCGGCTTGCGCGGCGCCGCTTCCTCGCGGGGCTGCTCGCTGCGGTAGGCCGGCACCGGGGCGCGGCGCGTCTGGCCGCCGCCGGAACCCTGGCCCTGGCGCTTCGGACCGCGCGGTCCCTGGCCCTGGCCCTGGCCTTGGTCGCGGTTGGCGCCGGCCGCCGGGCCGTTCGCGCCGGGACGGCGGCCGCGCTGTTGCTTGTTCTGGTAGGGGCTGACGTAGTCGGCGCGGTTGCCGAAGTTGTCGACCTCGTCGTCGAGAAACTCCTCCGGATCGCGGTTCGGCGACAGGTCGGAGGCCGGTGCCTGGCGGGCGGGTTGCGCCTTCTGCGCCGGGCGGTTCGGCTGGCCGCCGCCCTTGCTGGCCTGGGGCTGGGCCTTTTCCTTGCCCCGGGCCTTCTCCGGCGCCTTCTCCCGGGGTTTTTCCTGGCCCTTGTCCCAGCCCTTGTCCTTGCGACCGGCGCTGCCGGCGTTGCGCGGCGGACGCGGTTCGCGGACCTCGGGCTTCTCCGCCTCGACGGTGCTGGCGTCGAAGCCTGCCCAGTCGCCTTCCGGGATGCTCTGGCGGGTCATGCGCTCGATCGACTTGAGCAGCTTCTCCTCGTCCGGCGCGACCAGCGAGATCGCCTCGCCGCTGCGACCGGCGCGGCCGGTGCGGCCGATGCGGTGGACGTAGTCCTCCTCGACGTTGGGCAGCTCGAAGTTGACCACGTGGGGCAGCTGGTCGATGTCCAGGCCGCGGGCGGCGATGTCGGTGGCCACCAAGAGACGGATGGCGCCGTTCTTGAAGTCGGCCAGGGCCTTGGTGCGGGCGTTCTGGCTCTTGTTGCCGTGGATCGCCGCGGCCGGCAGGCCGTGTTTTTCGAGGTATTCGGCAAGGCGGTTGGCGCCGTGCTTGGTGCGGGTGAACACCAGCACCTGCTCCCAGGCGCCCTGGGTGACCAAGTGGGCGAGCAGGGCGCGCTTGTGGCTGGCCGGCAGGCGGAACATGCGCTGTTCGATACGCTCCACCGTGGTGTTCGGCGGCGTCACCTCGATGCGTTCGGGGTCGCGCAGCAGCTTGTTGGTGAGGTTGATGATGTCCTGGGAGAAGGTCGCCGAGAACAGCAGGTTCTGCCGTTTCGCCGGGAGCCGGGCGAGGACCTTCTTGACGTCGTGGATGAAGCCCATGTCGAGCATGCGGTCGGCTTCGTCGAGCACCAGGATCTCCACGTGGGAGAGGTCGACGCCGCCCTGGCCGGCCAGGTCGAGCAGGCGCCCCGGGCAGGCCACCAGCACGTCGACGCCGCGGGACAGGGCCTGGATCTGCGGGTTCAGGCCGACCCCGCCGAAGATGCAGGCGCTGACCAGCTTCAGGTCGCGGGCGTAGAGCTTGAAGCTGTCGTGCACCTGGGCGGCCAGTTCGCGGGTCGGGGTCAGGACCAGCACGCGGGCCTGGCGCGGGCCGTGGCGGTGTTCCTTGTCCGGGTGGCCGCCGGGGAACAGGCGTTCGAGTACGGGAAGGGCGAAGCCGCCGGTCTTGCCGGTACCGGTCTGGGCGGCAACCATCAGATCGCGACCCTGCAACACGGCGGGAATGGCCCGCTGTTGCACGGGAGTGGGCTGGGCATAGCCGGCGGCCTCGACGGCGCGGACCAATGCCTCGGAGAGCCCGAGGGAAGCAAAGGACATGGGAAATCCTGTCTGGTTAGGGCGGGGCCCGAAGGTACGAACGTGCCGGGCGCGAATCGCGCGAGAGGGCGCGACCCCGACCGGTCTTGCTGGGCCTGCGTCGGCCGAGCAGCCGGGCGCAAGCCTGGCGGAAGTCGAGAGTATATCAGAGCTGCACGCTGGCGAAGCGTGACACAACCATGCTGCCCGTCGCCGCAGCCGGGGGGCTGCGGCGACGGGCGAGCGGCGCTTCAGCGCGGCAGTCCGAGGTTGTTCCAGATCGCCAGGCTGGGTTCGGCCTGGTTGAGGGTGTAGAAGTGCAGGCCCGGCGCGCCGCCGTCGAGCAGCTTCTCGCACATGTCGGTCACCACCTGCTCGCCGAAGGCCTGGATGCTCTCCAGGTCGTCGCCGTAGGCCTCCAGCTGCTTGCGCACCCAGCGCGGCAGTTCCGCGCCGCAGGCGTCGGAGAAGCGTGCCAGCTTGCTGTAGTTGGTGATCGGCATGATCCCGGGGACGATCGGCTGCTCCACGCCCAGCTTGCGCACGCGCTCGACGAAGTGGAAATAGCCGTCGGCGTTGAAGAAGTACTGGGTGATCGCGCTGTCCGCGCCGGCCTTCATCTTGGCGGCGAAGTGGGCGAGGTCGTCCTCGAAGCTGCGCGCCTGGGGGTGCATCTCCGGATAGGCGGCGACCTCGATGTGGAAGTGCGCGCCGGTTTCCGCGCGGATGAACTCGACCAGATCGCTGGCGTGGCGCAGCTCGCCGCTGGCCATGCCCATGCCCGAGGGCAGGTCGCCGCGCAGGGCGACGATGCGCTTGATGCCGGCGTCCTTGTAGGTGTTCAGCAGGCTGCGCAGCTCGGCCTTGCTGTCGCCGACGCAGGAGAGGTGCGGCGCGGTCGGCACCTTCACCTCGCCGTCGAGCTGCAGCACGGTGTTCAGGGTGCGGTCGCGGGTCGAGCCGCCGGCGCCATAGGTGCAGGAGAAGAAGTCCGGCCGGTAGCCGGCGAGCTGGCGCGCGGTGGCCAGCAGTTTTTCGTGTCCGGCCTCGGTCTTGGTCGGAAAGAATTCGAAGCTGTAGCGGCGTTCCTGGGACATGGATAGGGTCCTTGAATGCGTAGGGAGGGTTGGCCGCAACGCGGCGTAACCCGCCAAGGATGCCGGCAGGCATCCCCATTGCCGGCTGATGGCCGGTCGGTGGGTTACGGCCTGCGGCCTAACCCACCCTACGATCAATAGCGATAGCTGTCCGGCTTGAACGGGCCGTCGACGGCCACGCCGATGTACTCGGCCTGCTGGCCGGTCAGGCGGGTGACCACGCCCCCGAAGCCCTTGACCATCTCCAGCGCGACTTCCTCGTCGAGCTTCTTGGGCAGCACTTCGACGGCGAGGCGCGCGGCCTTCTCGGCGGCCGGCAGGTCGGCGAAGCGCTCGCCGTAGAGGTGGATCTGCGCCAGCACCTGGTTGGCGAAGGAGCCGTCCATGATCCGGCTGGGGTGGCCGGTGGCGTTGCCGAGGTTCACCAGGCGGCCCTCGGCGAGCAGGATCAGGTAGTCGTCGTTGAGCGGATCGAAGCTGCCGGCGCCGGTACGGTGGATCTTGTGGACCTGCGGCTTGACCTCTTCCCAGGCCCAGTTGCGGCGCATGAAGGCGGTGTCGATCTCGCTGTCGAAGTGACCGATGTTGCACACCACGGCGCGTTTCTTCAGCGCCTTGAGCATGTTGGCGTCGCACACGGCGACGTTGCCGGTGGTGGTGACGATCAGGTCGATCTTGCCGAGCAGCGCGCGGTCGATGCTCGCCTCGCGGCCGTCGTTCTCGCCGTTCAGATAGGGCGAGACCACCTCGAAGCCGTCCATGCAGGCCTGCATGGCGCAGATCGGGTCGATTTCCGAGACCTTGACGATCATGCCTTCCTGGCGCAGCGACTGCGCCGAGCCCTTGCCCACGTCGCCGTAGCCGATCACCAGCGCCTGCTTGCCGGACAGCAGGTGGTCGGTGCCGCGCTTGATGGCGTCGTTCAGGCTGTGGCGGCAGCCGTACTTGTTGTCGTTCTTGCTCTTGGTCACCGAGTCGTTGACGTTGATCGCCGGGACTTTCAGGGTGCCGGCTTTCAGCATGTCGAGCAGGCGGTGCACGCCGGTGGTGGTTTCCTCGGTGATGCCGTGGATCTTCTCGAGCATCGCCGGGTACTTGGCGTGGAGGACCTGGGTCAGGTCGCCGCCGTCGTCCAGCACCATGTTGGCGTCCCACGGCTGGCCGTCCTTGAGGAGGGTCTGCTCGAGGCACCATTCGTACTCTTCTTCCGTTTCGCCCTTCCAGGCGAACACCGGGATGCCGGCGGCGGCGATGGCGGCGGCGGCCTGGTCCTGGGTGGAGAAGATGTTGCAGGACGACCAGCGGACTTGCGCCCCCAGGGCGATCAGGGTTTCGATCAGCACTGCGGTCTGGATGGTCATGTGGATGCAGCCGAGGATCTTCGCGCCTTTCAGCGGCTGGCTGGCGGCGTACTTGTGGCGCAGGCCCATCAGCGCCGGCATCTCGGATTCGGCGATGATGATCTCGCGGCGGCCCCAGTCGGCCAGGGCGATGTCGGCAACCTTGTAATCGGCAAAAGCAGCGCTCATGCGGTTCTCTCCATTCGTGGTCTGCGAATGGGCGCCGTTGAAGTCAGGGACGGCGACCGCGGGAGCGGCCGGCCGTAGCGACAACCGTCCGAGCCTGACAGGCGTGCCCGATGCGCGATCGGGACGGTCCTGCTGCAGCGCCCCTCGGACGGGAGGCGGGTGCGGCGCGAGGCCGCAAGAAGTGGCGATTATAGCCAGACGGGCGGGGGAGCCCAAGGCCCTCCCGCCCGCTTCGTTCGCAGTGGAGGGGCGCGGCCATTCCGGGGCGGGAATGGCCGGCGGCATCAGTCCTCGGCGTCGTCGTTGTCCTGAGACGGGCTATGCGCCGCGTCCGGCTTCTGCCGCTGGGCTTTGTCGGCGGAGGCGTGCTGGTCGGCCGGCCCCTTGCCCGCTCCCCGGTTCGCTTCGCCCCGCTCCTTGCGGGGCTCGCCCGGGTTGCCCTGCTTGTCTGGCCGGGCTTCCTGTCCCTTGTGCTGGCCGCAGTCGGCGTGGCTGGCTTTCTGGTGCTGCTCGTGGCCGCTGGCGCTGCAGTCGTCCGCCGCTTGGGCGGCCAGCGGTGCGGCGATCAGCGTGGCGAGGGACAGGGCGCAAAGCGTGGAGAAAGCTTTCATCGATCACTCCGGATTGAGTCGGTTCGTGCCGACCGCAGCCTGCCAGGAGAGGGGGGAGGCAGACTGCGGCGGTCGAGCGGGATGCTAACCGTGGAGACCGACGCTCCGCGCGGACCCTTACACTCTTTGCCTTTTCTTTACATTGCCGGGCCGCCGAGCTTGGTGTTTGCCCGTCGCTTGCGGATACTGGCGCCGCCGTGAACTGCCGCGAAACCGATGATGAACCGCACGCTCCCGATTGTTCTGCTTGCCGTCCTGGGCCTGAGCGCCTGTGGCGGCGTCGATCCCGACTCGCCGCTGGGCAAGCGCCAGGCGATCTTCAAGGACCTGCTCAGGACCGGCGAGGAGCTTGGCGGCATGCTGCGCGGCCGGCTGGGCTTCGACGCCCGGCGTTTCGCCGCGGGGGCGGTCCGCCTCGACGAGCTGGCGCGCCAGCCCTGGCAGCATTTCCCGCAGGTCCGGGAGGCGGGGGGCGACAGCGCCGCCCGCGACGCGGTCTGGCAGCGCCAGGAGCGCTTCCGGCAACTGGCCGGCGACCTGGAGCGCAGCACCGCGAGCCTGGTCGCGGCGACCGCCGTCCCGCCGCTGGAGCCCAAGGCCCTGGCGCCGTCCATGCAACGGGTGGAGGACGCCTGCGCGGCCTGCCACCGGGAGTTCCGTGCCTATTAGGATGCATGGGAAAACCGCGCCGCCTTATCCACCGCATGCTTTAGAAACCCGCGACGCCCGCCGCTTGCAGCCGTACCCGCAGCGCCTGCACCTCGGGGTGCTGGAAGAAGGCCTGCAGCTGGCGGGCGCGGCCGGGGCCGATGCCCGGTTCGCCCTGCCATTGTTCCAGGCTGCGCCCGGCCAGTTCGTCCCAGGAGGGCGGCAGCGCCGCCTTGCCGGTCGGCGGCAGGCCGAGGGCCCGCAGCCACACCGGGAAGGCGCGCTGCCGCGCCGTGCGGAAGCGCTCGGCGAGCAGGCTGGCACTGCGTTCGCCGAAGCCGGGCAGGCTGGCCAACTGCGCCTCGGTCAGTTCCAGCCAGTCGAGCAGGTCGTCGAGCTGGCGGTTCTCCAGCAGGGTTTCCCAGGTGTTGCGGCCGATCCCGCCGAGCGCCAGGCCGTGCCGGCCGCCCAGCCAGTCGAGGCGGGCGAGGAACTGGCTCTCGCAGCCCGCCAGCTGCCGCCAGCAGCTCAGCGCATGGTAGGCGGCCGGGTCGGGCACCGGCAGCGCCGGCCGTTCGGCGGCGCGCCAGACCACGTCGTCGACCTGCGGAATGCTCAGCCCGGCCAGACGGAGCGCCAGCTGGTCGCCGGGGCGGATGTCCAGCGCCTGCCAGCGCTGCAGCGAGCCGAGGGCGACCCGGCGGATTTCCCGATCGTCGAGGCGCACCGGCTGCAGCTCGAGCAGCGGGGTGATCCGCCCGCTGCGGCCGATGCGAAACTGCACCGCGCGCACCTCGGCCAGGGCCTGGGCGAGCGGGTATTTCCAGGCCACCGCCCAGTGCGGCGGCTGGGCCTGCCAGCGTTCGCCCGGCGGGCGGCGGCCCTGGCGCAGCACCACGCCGTCGCTGGCGAAGGGCAGCGGCGCGCGGTACCAGCGCTCGCGCCACTGCCGGGCCGCCGCGAAGTCCGCCACCGGCTGGCTGTAGTGGCGCACTTCGGCGAAGCCGAGCCGTTCCAGGCCGTCCAGGCGCTCGTCCATTCCTTCCGGACCGTTCGGCCATTCCCAGACGAACAGGCCGATCCCGGCGGCCTCCGCCTCGTCCAGGCTCTGGCGTGCCAGCAGGCCGGCGACCCTGGCCCGTGCGCCCCGGCCGCCGGCCTCGGCCTGCACGTGGGTGGTCTGCCGCCAGTAGAGTTCGCCCTGCAGGATCAGGTGCCGGTTGTCCGCCAGTTCCTGCGGCACTGCCGGCAGGCGCCGGGCATGGGCCGTCCAGTCCTGGCCGCGACGCCCGTCGCCGCGGCTGATGGCCCGTTGCAGGCGGCCGCCGGCGTATTCCAGGGTGACCGCCACGCCGTCCACCTTGGGCTGGACCCACAGCTCCCCGCGCGCGGCCATCCAGGCTTGCACGGCCGCCTCGTCGAGCTTGTCCAGCCCGGTATGCGGCAGCGGATGGGCGAGCGGCCCGGAGCTGCCGGCGAGGGGCTCGGGGAGCGGGCCGGTCTGCCCCGGGAAGCACTGGCGCCACTGTGCCAGACGGGCGCGGGCCTGGTCGTAGAGCTCGTCCGCCACGGGCGAGCGGCCCTCGCGGTGGTAGGCGTCGTCCCATTGGCGCAGGCGTTCGGCGAGCGCCGCCAGCTCGGCGCCGGCGCGCGATGCCGGCCAGTCGGGGCAGGGGGCGGCGGGCGCGGGGAGGGCGAACAAACAAAGAACGGAAAGCGCGATCCGGCGGTTCATCGAGGCATCCTTGCTCGGCAGAGGTCGATCCCCGCCGCGGCCCGGGCCGGCGGCGGGCGGAGCGCTCCAGTCTAGGCGGCGGTGCGGCGCGCCCGAAGGCGCGGCTCTCGGAGTCTTGACGGCCGTCACGGCCCGGCGGAGACGGCGCGCCCCGCGGCCGGTCGTTCCGACAACTAGAGCATTTTTACCTTATTCCGATTCATATCCGGCCGCCTCGAAGTAGTGCCTGCAGTCCTGCGCCGAGAACTGTGCAATCGCCTCGCCAATGCTCTGCCACAGCTCCGGCACGGTCCGCGCCGCCGCCTTTCTCAGCAGCGCCTTGAGTTTGGAGAAGGCCATCTCGATCGGGTTCA